>ENA-OYXC01000016-OYXC01000016.1-human-gut-metagenome-genome-assembly--contig:-NODE-16-length-79400-cov-59.260243_pt1 | contig 79400 bp, 68 predicted proteins | sample MGYA00244214_ERZ653415 | MGnify/ENA primary metagenome ERZ653415 (study PRJEB26926, sample SAMN06165016) | human gut metagenome | biome: ENVO:00009003; feature: ENVO:2100002; material: ENVO:00002003... | reverse complement strand
AGGCACTGTCATTAGTGATATCGTTGATATCAGAGCCAACTGAAAAGATTGATACATCTTTTAATCTTGTTACTCCCGTCACACCTAAGAATCTTATGGCATACTTGCCTTTGATTATTCCGTAAAATTCTCTTAAAAACTCTTGGAAAGAATCGTAGATTTTTTTGTTATTGATGTTTGCTGTTAGCTGACAGTCATATTCATCAATTAAAAGGACTATTTTTCTGTGCTCTATTGCTAATGCTTCTAATAAACTTTTTAGTGAGCCAGTTGGGGAGAAATCTTCAAAATAATTTTTTACTTTGTTTAAAAACGCAAAGTTTGAAATATCTTTGATGAGTCGTCTTTTAAATTCTATAAGGTCATCCTTTGGATATTCAATCAGATTTAATCTAAATACTGGATAAGTAGGCTCTGTCCATTTATCATAAATCCAGGTGCCTTTAAAGTAGGGCTCGACGCCTGATTCAAATAGAGTTGCTACAGTATCTAGGGTAAGAGATTTACCAAAGCGGCGAGGCCTTGAGACAAATATTCTTTCTAGAGGATTGTCTACTAGCATTCTATAAAGATATTCTGTTTTATCTATATAAATTCTATTATTTTCATAGAAATTTTTAAATGAACCAGTATCGCCTATTTTTTTCATACCAATAATTCCCTGCAACCTTAATTTAGATTATATAGGCAATTTAAAGAATTTTCTTTTTTAAGTGACTAATATTAATTGTTCTGAAGAAAAAATACTATGTTTTACAAAATGATGATTCAAAACTAAGATTGTCTATATTTCCGCTTCTGTATAGCAAGATACGCTTTACTTTAAAGATATGCTCTTCTAGTAAGGATGCCAATCTAAGGTAGTAATAGGAGCTCCTGGCTTTAATGAACCATCGTCATTATCATCTTTTGGAGCAGAGCTTTCGGGTTCTTCTTTTTCCACTCCCACATAGGATTTTAATCTAGTTTCTTTTAGCTTTGGCTTAAGATCAGAGATTGCAATTCCACGACGCAGAACTACGCCACCAATGATGATCTGAGAGCACAGCATTAAAGACAGCCTGTTTGCAAAGATACTGTCATCCTCAGGGCTTACACTCTCAGCTGATTTTAAGTGAACTGTTGCACACTCACTGATTGGTGTTTCTTCAGGACAGATTGCTAAGACACATGAACCTGTGGCACGAGCTTCAAGAGAGGCCTCTAAGACATCTTTATTCTTACCTGTAGCTGAGATTGCTAAAACTACATCACCTGAACGTAGAGAGGAGACTGCTAACATCATTGACTGTCTGTCAGTATAGGCTTGGCAAAAGAAGCCTAAATTTAGCATTCTGTTTACAAAATCAACACCGATAAATGAGGTTAAACCTTGAGATAAAACTACGATGCGACGAGACTGACTGACAACATCAATTGCTCTTGCAATAGTTCCTTCATCGGTTGCGCGCTCGGCACTAGATACAGAGTTTTTAGCAGCACCTATGACTTTTGAAATCACATCTCCTACGGTATCACCTTGCTTTACAGCTTCAACTTTCTTTAAGTTCTCAGCAGAAACTGTAGCACTTAGAATCAGTTTAAATGCAGGGAATCCCTCAGCTCCAAAGCGCTTGCAGAATCTGCAAATAGATGGTTCTGAGACCTGTGCTCTTTTAGCTAACTGTGCAATATTCTCGTTTACAACTAATGCTGGATTTTTGAGAATAGTAGCAGCTACTTTTCTCTCTGACTTTGTAAGATCAGTTTCAGCTGCGATTCTGTCTAAGATGTTTTCCATATTAAACTAACTCAGCAATACTCTTAACAAAGCCATTTTGAACCACGTACTGAATTCTAAAGTCATCATCAAAGATAACCAGATCGGCGATAAAGCCACCTTCAATTCTACCCATATCCTGCAAACCGATGGCTCTTGCTGGGGTATAGGTTGCAGCAAGCAGAGCCTCATCAAGGCTGAAGCCACAACTTTGAATTAAGAACTTCACACCATCCATCATACAGATACTAGTACCGGCATATGCGCCTTTTGCATCGATAAGTCCACGCTTATCAACAAAGACTTCCGTAGCACCGACAATGAAAGATTGAGGAGTCTTTGGCATACCTGCTACAGGCTGAGCATCAGAGACAATGTAGAGTCTGTCACCTAGTACTTTATGTGCTAGTTTTACTAAAGATGGGTGAACATGCTTGCCGTCAGCAATAATACTTGCAAAGACTTTTTCACTTTGCAAAGCGGCTCCTACTAAGCCAGGCTCTCTGCCTACTGGAGGTCGCATGCCATTGAAAAGGTGGGTTACATTTGTAACACCAGCCTTAAAAGACTGCATAGCCTCAAAATAGCTAGTTGCTGTATGACCTAATGACAAAGTGATTTTGCTCTGTAATAACTCAATGATATTCTTTGCCTTTACAACCTCTGGTGCGATAGTCATATAGGCAATGATATCTTTTTGAACTCTTAATGAATCAAGATCAGTCTGACCTAATGGTCTTATATATCCAGATGGATGAAAACCTTTATGTAATTGAGAAATAAAAGGACCTTCTAAGTGGATACCAGGACAGATCGAAGGATGCTTTTCTTTAAACTCGGCGACAGCTGCCATAGCCTTTGTGTAGTTCTCACGAGGACCTGAGATTAAAGTAGGCACAAAGGTAGTTGTACCATGTTGAGTTAAATAACGACGCATCTGCTCTAGAGCTTCAATAGATGGAGTCTGACCAAATGAAACACCCGCACAACCATTAACTAAGAGATCGATAAAGCCAGGACATACGTGAAGTCCTTTAACATCGATTTCTTCGGCAGTACCATCCTCTAAAAGACCTGGATCCATAGGTACAATTCTATGATCCATGATTGCTAGTGATGTGGCGTCAACAAACTCCTCTGAGGTTACATGGAGTTTGGCATTTTTAATGATTGTTACTGCCATGATGCGTCCTTTTATATCTTATCTAATTTAAAGGCTATTCAGATTTTGAAGCTTGTTCTTTAGCTTTTGCTCTTAGAGCTTTTTTAGCTCTCTTAGCTGCAAAATCTGGTTTACCTTTATTCTTTTTATCACGAAGTCTGTTCTTTTTATGAGGCTTCTTTTCCTCATCTTTTACTTTCTTGTCAAATCCACCGTTACCACCGATGCTTGCGCGTGACCGTTTCTTTTCAGACTGACGTGGAGCACTAGGATCTTTTACAGGGAAAACAGCACAGACGTTTTTAATAGCTCTCTTTTCAATAGCTTTACCTGTGTAACGCTCAAGCTTCTCTAAAAAGCCAATTTCATTGGCCATAACTAATGTAGTAACCACACCTTGAGCACCGGCTCTTGCTGTACGACCAGCTCTGTGTACATAAATTGCAGCATTAGCAGGAATATCAAAATTGTAAACATGAGTTACATCCGGAAGATCAAGACCTCGGGAAGCTACATCAGTTGCAATTAAGATATCACTCTCACCCTCGTTGAACTTACGCAGAGCAGCTTTTCTTTCAGTCATTGAAATAGAGCCTTGAAGACTTGCACACTTAAAGCCTTTTCTGCGTAATGAAGCTTCTAATCTCTGTAATCTCTCTTTAGTCTTTACAAAGACAATAGACTTGCCTTTGATAGTAGTAAGCAAGTGCACTAGGATCTTTAATTTCTGAGGGTCGCCTGCTGCGTAATAGGCACGAGACTGCAGTTCTTCAGGTAAAACTTCATCCTCTTCACCGCCGGCACCAATTCTGACCTCAAGAGGATCATTTAAGACGGAAGATGCAAAATCCTCAATGCCAGAGCCTTCTAGAGTTGCAGAGAATAACAGGGTCTGATAACGGTTATAGAGCTCACGAGTAATTTTAGCGACATCATCTCTAAAGCCCATATCTAACATTCTGTCAGCTTCATCGATGACATACATCTGTACAGTTGAGGTGTCGAGCCAGCCTTTTTCGATGTATTCAATAAGTCTGCCTGGAGTTGCCGCAATAATTGAGCTTGGATTTTCGCGCTCAATCTCTCTGCTGCCACCTCCGATGATAGTACCTGCTGATAAATCGTTATAGCCTTCAATTAAAGCCTGGCAGACATTTTCAACCTGTAGCGCCAGCTCTCTGGTGGGCTCTAGGATAATTGCTCTGACACCAGGCTTTTTCTCAAGCGACAGTCTTGCAATTACAGGTAATAAGAAAGCAGCACTCTTACCAGTACCGGTTGGAGCTCCGCCTAAAATGTCTGCACCTTCTAGTGCTTTAGGAATAACTAGAGTTTGAATAGGTGTAGGCTTATCCCAACCTAATTTTTCAATATTCTCAACTAAAAAATCTGGAAGACCAAATTCTGAAAACAGCATTAAACGCCCTCTTTACCCATGCGTGTTGCATGGCACTTTTTAATAAATTCAATAACCTTGCGGCGACTTTCGGTATTTGCCTCTTCGGTGCCGTTAAACCAGCGCACCAACTCAAGATCAGATGCTTCTAGAAGATCAACATAATCATTGAGCATCTGTTCGTCACATTTTGGTAAATCAATATCTACAAATGGCAGTAACATTAAATCAAGCTCACGCATACCGCGTCTTGACTGCCATTTTACTTTTCCTGAAACTTCTACCATTCTCTTCTCTTAACTAATGAACTTTACTCGTTACTGTTTACTTTAAATTACGCTTTAAAGACTAAACAGATACCTGAGCTTTAATTGCAGGATATGGATCATATCCTGTTAATTCAAAGTCCTCATATTTGTAATCAAAAATAGATGGAGCTTTACGTAAGATATTCATAGTAGGCAGAGCTCTTGGAGTACGAGATAACTGCAGTTCTACCTGCTCAAAGTGGTTCTTATAGATATGAGTATCACCACCAGACCAAACAAAGTCACCTAAACCTAAGTCGCACTCTTTAGCTACCATCATGGTCAAAAGAGCATAGCTTGCAATGTTAAATGGCACACCTAAGAACATATCAGCACTTCTCTGATAAAGCTGACATGAGAGCTTACCATTAGCCACATAGAACTGATATAGAGTATGACATGGAGGTAGAGCCATCTTGTCCACATCTGATGGATTCCAGGCACAAACGATAATACGTCTTGATTCTGGGTGATGTTTAATTAAGTCGATAGCATTTGATAATTGGTCGATATGTCTGCCATCAGGTGTTTCAAAGTCACGCCACTGTTTACCGTAAACAGGCCCCAAATCACCGTTTTCATCGGCCCATTCATTCCAAATACGAACACCGTTTTCCTGCAGGTATTTGATGTTAGTAGAGCCTGAGATAAACCATAAAAGCTCATGGATAATAGACTTTAAGTGGCACTTTTTAGTAGTTACTAATGGGAAACCTTTTTCTAGGTTAAATCTCATTTGAGTTCCGAAAATGGAGCGGGTACCAGTGCCTGTTCTGTCACTTCTGTCAGTACCTTCTTCCATGATCTTCTTTAATAAATCTAAATAAACTTGCACACTTAGCTCCTGTTCTGGTTATAGTTCTTTGGATCTATGACTGAGGATAGACCTTGAGATTTTGCATATTCAATATATAGGCTCTTAATCTTTACACTTGAGTTTAAAGTTAGAGCCATCTTGCCGATGCTTAGCAGATCCTGCAGATTAACATGACGGGCAATATATTTAACTCTAGCAATCTGTGAATAATTCATAGAGAGATTGCTATAGCCTAATGACATTAAAAGTAATGAGCCTACAGGAGAGCCTGCTAGCTCACCGCAGACTGACAGAGGTTTACCTACCTCTGTAGTTCTATCGATTAAATACTTCAGGCATCTTACTGCAGCAGGATTAAACGGATCAAAGATCTTAGATACCTTTGGATTTGATCTGTCAGCTGCGAATAAATACTGAATTAAATCGTTTGAACCTATAGAGAAGAAATCACATTCTGCAGCCAGCTCATTTAAGATGAAAGCTACACATGGGACTTCAATCATGACACCAAAGCGAGGACGAACCACCTCTTTACCGGTTTGTTCTGCGACCTCTTTTAAGGACTCATTTAAGATCCTCTTTACGATTAAGACTTCTTCTAATCTTGAGACCATAGGTAACATGATTTCAAGATTGCCAAATTCCTGATTAGCAATGATCATGGCACGAAGCTGAGTCTTTAAGATATTAGGCTGATCGATACAAACTCTAATACCTCTCCAGCCTAAAGCAGGGTTTTGGTCCTCTTCGATTGGTAAGTAAGGCAAGCTCTTGTCTCCACCAATATCTAAAGTTCTCATGCAGACAGGTAAACCTTTAAACTGGGAGAGTAAAGTCTTATACCATGAAATCTGCTGTTCTTCAGATGGCAGAGATGAGCTTAGCATGAAAGCAATTTCAGTTCTGTACAAACCGATACCATCAGTTTGAATTGCCAGATCGTCATCCTCATGATTTAGACCAGCGTTCAACTGAATGGTAATTTTATTGCCGTCTAAAGTTATGCCCTTTTCAAACTTCACACTTTCAAAGAGATCATGTAACTGACGAGACTGAGAAATCAACTGCATATACTCATCAACCACACTTGATGATGGGTCAACGATAACCTCCGCATTCTGACCATCAACGATGATGGTCCTTCCATCAACGTCATTTAAATCAAGTTTTACATCGATTACAGCAGGAATTCCAAGATCTCTTGCTAAGATTGCAGTATGGGCAGAGGTAGCATTATCCACACAGACGAAACCAGCGACCTTGTCTTGAGGCATTTGAGCTACCACGGCAGCCGGCATGCTCTTTACCACTAAGACAATTGGAGAGGTTACATCCGTCTCTTTTGGAGCTAAATGAACCAGTCTTGTGATTAAGATGGAGGCAAAGTCACGGATATCACGAACTTTGTCAGTCTGATTTTGAGCTTTAGCTTCATCCATACGTCTTTGTGCTACGACTTTAATTGCAGATGCAGCTACATAACCCTGTGAGAAGATCTCGTTATCAACCTCATCTTCAAAAGTCTGATCATCGAGCATACTGCCATAGCCTGACATATAGCCAGATGCAGCTTCAGTATGAGAAGTTTCCTGTAGATGCAGATTAGCTAAATCCATTTCAGTTTGTAGCTGAAAAATGGTCTGATGGAATAATTCTGACTGAATATCCTTATCATCAGAATACATGATCTGCATAGTTTCAAAGTTAACAGGTGGTTTCCAGACTACAGCCTGAGCAATAGCAATCGAGCCTGAGCCTGTCTTACCTTTGTAACGTTTACCGTTATTAAAATCAGAGCTGGTTTCTTTTTCTGACTTATTTACAGAAATGATTGAAGCAATCTGAGCTGACAGAGTGATTAAGAAGGTTTCTTCCTGTTCTGTAAACTGTCTGTTCTCTTTACACTGGATAACTAGGACACCTAAAAGTTCACCTTGGTTAATTACAGGCACTCCTAGGAATGATAAGAACTCATCTTCACCTACATCAGGAAGGTACTTAAAGTTTGGATGAGAAGGAGCATCTGCAAGATTTAACAGTTCCTGCTTTTTAGCAACTAAACCTACCAAACCTTCACCTACTTGCAAGGAAGCTTTGCCAATAGAGTCTTTTTGCAGACCATCGGTTGCAGCAAGTCTTAATAGAGATTTTCTAGGATTTAATAGATATAAAGAGCAGCAGTCAGCATGGGTAGTGCTGCGAATTCTATCTACTAGAGTTGTCACAGTATCTTCAAAAGAGCTCTTTGTTGATACTTCTTGAATGATCTGGCGTAAAGCTAGAAGGATTGAATTTTGATTTTCTTCCACTTTCAGCTTCCTCTCCTGTTCTTGCCGAATTTTTTCTCACGTCTATCGTTTTTCTCAAACTTTTCAGTTTTCTCGAAAAAGTTGTGTCCAAACAATGCATCCTGAGAAAAGAATGTCAGCACCTTTCTGTAAACATCCCTTTTAAAAGCAACCACTTGTCTTACTGGATACCAGTAACTTACCCATCTCCAGTCATCAAACTCAGGATGACCTTCGCGGGAAAACTCTATGTGACTTGATTTATCTGAGCATAAGGTTAACAAATACCACTTTTGCTTTTGACCTATGCATACAGGCTTTTCATTCCAACGGACCAGTCTTTTTGGCAGTCTGTATTTAAGCCAAAATTTTGTTGAGGCTAAAAGTCTAACATCACTTTTTTGTAAACCAAGTTCTTCATAGAGCTCACGGTACATGGCATCTTCAGGAGTCTCACCATAGTCAACTCCTCCTTGAGGAAATTGCCAGGAGTTCTGTCTGATGCGTCTTGCCCATAAGACCTGACCATTGCGGTTGCAGATTACAATACCTACGTTAGGTCTGTATCCGTCTTTGTCTATCACTGAAAACCGCCTAGTCTATTTAACTTTTTAATATCTTTGTTTTAAACTAAATCTTACATTTAAAACAAATCACAACTGTGATGTATTATAGCAGAGAACGCCTATTTCAAAGTCAGACCAGATCTCGTTTTGAGCTTTATTTTTAAAGGATTTTTTGATGAGTATTAACAATTGCAAAATTATCAGAACCCAAAGTCCAGATACCTTTGAAGAACTCATCAATTCACTAAATTCTATTGTAGGTAAAAGTATCAGTGAACTTGCCAAAATTGCTAATGTGCCTTTGCCTATTTCCACTACCCATGGAAAAGGTTTTACAGGAGAGCTTTTAGAGATAGTTTTAGGTGCAACAGCTGAAAATCGACCAATTCCAGACTTTCCTAAATTAGGTCTTGAGTTAAAAACTCTGCCTGTTGATAAGAATCTATTACCACTAGAATCAACTTTCTTTTGTCATGCTCCTCTTACAGGGATCAGACATTTAAACTTTGAAAACTCAGCACTATACTCCAAAATTAAAAGAGTACTGTTTGTAGTAGTTACCGCTCAAAGAGACATGAATTTTGAAGATAGAGTCATTGCAGGTTATTTCTTTTTTACTCCTAATGAAGAGCAACTCAATCAAATAAAAAGTGACTTTGAGGAACTCTATGAAATGGTAAAAACAGGTCACGTCGAAAGTATCAATGCCCGTATTGGTCAAATCATGCAGTTAAGACCAAAGTGCGCAAATGGAAAAGCTCTTACAGACTGTACAGGACCTGATGGTGAAATCATAAAAACCAGACCGCGTGGATTTTATATGCGCAGAAGTTTCACCAAAGAACTCATTGAAAGAGAATTGAAAGAAAAACAGTAATAGAGTTAACTCTGATATAAATCATCAAAACAGGGCACAACCTAAAATAACTTTCGAGAAAAATTTTCATTTTTACTGATCTTAACTTCATAATTATTTAATTACAATAATTTTTATCTGTATTTTACAATTATTTAACATTTTGTTTTATATAGTTTTACCTGAATTTAATATTTTCTTTTATTGCAAACGTTTACGGCGTAAACATTCAAAAATTACAGAAAATAGTCTTTTTTTTCAGAATGTTATTTTTTAAATATCGAATTATTTTCATTTTTTGATGCTCAACAAAAATTTATCATAGCTCACACATTGAATATGTATATTATCTATTTACGGTTAAAAAATAGAAAATTGCACAAAAAAGGCTTACAATAAGGTTGTGTAGAAATTATAAAAATAAAGTACCGTCTGTAGTAGAAAGTTGTGTCAAGTTTTCAAAGCCGGTGCTTTGTAACTATAGGAGAAAACGATGAGTGTTTCTAAGAAGTTTACCAAAGATAATAAGGTAACTGTAACCTTCACAATTAAAAAGACTGCAGCACAGAATGCTAAGAAGATCGATCTTCTATGCGAGCACAATGGCTGGCAGCCAGTTGCTATGAAGCCTCAGAAGAATGGCACTTTCAAAGGTTCAATCACTGTAAAAGCTGGCGAGCAGCCTTCATATCAGTACAGATTCAAATACACCTTTGAAGACAACAGCGTTAAGTACGATAACGACTGGGATGCTGAGCGTTATGTAGCTAACCCATTTGGTGGCGATAACTCTGTCTTTTCAGCTGTTCGTGACTAATACTCACTATTTATGAAGAATGAAGCGGATTAAGTTCCGCTTTATTTTTGTCAAAATCTCAACTCTTTCTTTCACTCTCTTAAACACGCTCAAGATCTTTTCTTACTTTCTAAGATTATCTGTCTTCTAAAATTTACAACAGTAAAAGATATTCCCAGAAACGAATACAGCAATATGAAATTTATCTTTTTTAATAAATTATACAAACTGCATATAAATCACGTTTATTACACAAACAACAGTTGAATAAACAATTTATTTTTATAAATTATAGAATTTGGCTCACAAAATGCTTGACATTGGAGCGTTCAAACTATATCATATGCACACAATTTGACGCGGGGTGGAGCAGTCTGGTAGCTCGTCGGGCTCATAACCCGAAGGTCGTAGGTTCAAATCCTGCCCCCGCAACCAGATTCAAGAAGTTCGATAAAAGCGAACTTTTTTCGTTTTTAGAGTCCAAATTTTTTTCTTGTCCATTCTCATCTCTGCTTGTTAGTTGCAAAAATTAAGATTATAGGCACTACGAACTCTTTTTATCTTTTGTCTCTTAATTTATTTAAGAATTAAATACTTAATATTATTTTAAAAAATATTAATCCCCTATTTATTGAATTTTTTAAATTCAATTCTATAATGAAAATGTACCTAGTTAATACCTAAATAATCAACTCTAAAATCTTAATGCTAGGCACTTAATCTTGAATTTTCTGTCCAAGTCTTTTTGGCTGTAAGTAGCCAGATATATAGGTGAATGTCGCCTTAATGGTGACTGTTTGCTCTTAGCTTTATATCACCTAACAAAACTCTTGAACTGCGCATCTGCTGCTAATGTTCATGAGATTTGAAAATAATAGACATGGAGAATCAAATGACTTTTGATGAAATATACGCACGGGAACTAAAGAAGATTAAGCAAGATCCTGTTTCTTTTGTTTGGAATAACTGCATTAAAAAACACGATGATCAGGAGTTCATGGTAATTACTTATCCTAAAGAAGGTAAGTACCCAAAATACTTTATTGAATGCCTTTATTTTCTGCGTTTTGATATCAGTGAAATTAAATACGGCAGTTCAACAGACGCCATACTTTTGCAGAATCATAACAATGCTAAATTTACTGATGAGCAAAAAGATGGTATTCAGAAAATCATTGCCTATTTTGGTTGCAGACAATTAAATCCAATTAAAGAGAAAAGGATCCACATCAAAGGATCAAAACTTCTTTTAGACAGCATGTATGCTCATTCTGTCATAACTTTAATGGGAAAGTGCTGTGATCAGATCTATAAGCACCTCTTTCCTGAGGCGCAAAAATAACTAAGCATGATGTAGTTATAACCAAGATTGTAACTGCATTGTAACTTTCGTTGTTGCGCTTAAAAAAGAGCATAACTCTAATCTAATTTTGTATAGAGCAGTTTACTTCGTGCATTAGACACTAACGTGGCCATAAGTGTCCTGATTGAGGTTCAAGTTACCTAGGACATCTAATTTGCCTTTTAAGCCAGCTCATAAAGCATGTAAAAACATATGGAGAATTAAATGACTTTTGAAGAAATATACACTAAGGCTATCGATGAGATTAAGCAAGATCCTGTTTCTTATGTTTGGAATAACTACATCAAAAAGCATGATGATCAGGAGTTTATTGTTATCACAAAACCAAAGATGGAAGATGGTAAATACCCTAAATACTTCTTAGAGTGTCTTTACATACTGCGTCTCGATATCAGTGAAATTAAATATGGAACCTCAACTGATGCTATCCTGTTGCAGAATCATAACGTAGCTAAATTTAGTGATAGGCAAAAAGATGGTATTCCCAAAATCATTGCCAACTTTGGTTGCAGACAGTTAAATCCAATCAAAGAGAATCGAATTCACATCAAAGACTCTAAACGACTGCTAGATAGCCTTTACGAACATTCTCCCGTGTCTTTGCTTGGAATGGCATACGAGCAGATCTATAAAAGGCTTTTTCCTGAGGAGAAGAAATAACTGAGATCTTTGTAGTCATAACGTCTGTTATGGCTACATTTCTAGACACTAACCAATCTTTTTAGAATACGGCTATAGACATTAAGACCTATTTTAAAGCATCAGGATCTACTTTAAATTCTCCATTATGTAAGCTAGATCCGATGCCTGTTCCTAGGTTAAACATTGCACCTTTGACATGCTCTTGGAAACACGAGAAATCCTCCCCTCCAAGATTTGCTCTTTGAGAGACTACAGTCAAACCTAACTTAGTAGCTTCTTCTTTAATAAGCTCACATAATTTAAAATCATTATTTGTAGCAGGACAGCATTTGATAAAGCGAATTCTATCTTATAGCCTTCAATCTCTAAGACAGTCTTTAACTGCGTCATTTTTCTCAATGATTATAGAACGTGCTACAGCTGAAAATGATCTTACGGTGCCTTCTGCAAATACTGAATCAGGAATGATATTCCACGTGCCCCGATGAAACATGAGTTATAGAAATTGGGGGTTCAAGGTAATAAAGCACATTGATACATTAGGTATTTCTGTCAAAATATAATATTTAAAGAAGCTCATCCAGGGATAATATAATTTACGTTCTTTAGCTTTCCTAAAGAGAACTATCATTTTTGATATGGTTCCATATCGATAGAATAGCTTTGAGCCTCTTTGATTTATATAAGAACTAGTTTGCTTATTTCTGTTGCTAAAGGCTACTGTGGATAGTCTGTCCCAATCAGATAACTTAAATCGGATGGCTGTTTGTGTGGGGATATAAGCACTAAAAACGCTGGCTAGACTCTTTACTGTGTAATTACAATATGGCAAGACAAAGTCTGGAAGTAAATTATGGGTTCTTTTGCTTTTGTCTTCAAATGTGCAGATTATTCTTGGTATTAGTATGAGCTTGGGCTCTGTTCCTATCTGCTTGATTTGTCTTTTTATGTAACCGTGAATTCTTATATTTGTTGTGCCTAATATTATCGCTAACCATATAAAAATCGTCGGTGACGGCACAAATTTGTGAATACCACGTTTGCAGTACTCTACATAAAACAATTGGTATGGTAAAAATTAACATGACTTTGGGTCAGCCACAACCATAGTTTTCCCGACGAGGGTTGTGGCCTTTTATTTTGTAAAAAAGCTTCAATTCAGATCCTAATCTGAACTTCTCTTATTCCTCTACAAATTTATTCCTTATTGTTCGTATAACTTGATTTATAACACGTTTTAGACGTCTGCAATCCGTATTAACTTGATAGAAACACTGTAGCAAAAAGAATAACTAATGGGTTAAAAAGTAAGATGTGATTTGAGTAATGAGAAAGTGCAAACTAAAAAAAGATATCCGTAATCCACTTGAGTATAGCCTCGATTTGTTTAGTGGCAAATGGAATTCACGCATACTGTCAGTATTAGCAAACGCTGATAATCTAAGGTATGGCGAGATAAAAAGCAGAATAGACAACATTACTGATGCAGTATTAGCTGCCTCACTAAAGGAGCTAATTTCAAGTCAAATGATTGTTCGTCAATCTTATGATGAAATTCCGCCAAAAGTCGAATATTCGCTGTCTGAAAAAGGCAGATCGATTATTCCTATTTTTGAGATGATAAGTAAATGGAGTGAGAAGTATTACGTAGATGATGATTCTAACTCAGACTCTGAATAGCTATCTTGCTATAAATTAGATTTCATACGATAACGCCCAGCATAGACTGGGCGTTTTAACTTATCAGCAGAGTACTGATTAGTTGATCTTCTCACGAATACGAGCTGACTTACCAGCACGGTCACGTAAGTAGTAAAGCTTAGCACGACGAACGTCACCACGACGAGTTACTTTAACTGAAGCAATAAGTGGTGAGTTGGTCTGGAATACACGCTCAACACCTTCACCTGAAGAAATCTTACGAACGGTGAATGATGAGTTTAAGCCACGGTTACGCTTAGCGATAACGTTGCCCTCAAAAGCCTGTAAACGGCTCTTGTCGCCTTCAACAACCTTAACCTCAACACGTACAGTATCACCTGGGTTGAACTCAGGGATGTCAGTACGGATTTGCTCTTTCTCTAGCTGATCAATAATTGGGTTGCTAGCCATTTTAATGTACCTACCATTAAGTAAAAACAAAAAATCTTAGTTCAAGCCGTGTTCTTCTAAGTACTCAGAAAGTAATTTACTCTCTTCTTTAGTCAGTTCACGGTTCTGCAGTAAATCAGGGCGACGTTCATAAGTACGACCAAGACACTGCTTTAAACGCCAAGCTCGGATCTTTTCGTGATTGCCACTCATTAAAATCTCAGGAACCTTAAGTCCATCGATGACCTCAGGACGTGTGTACTGAGGAAAATGTAAGAGACCTTTTGCGAAAGTATCTTCTTGTGCGTTCTGAATGTTGCCTAAAACACCAGGCACCATTCTGGAAACTGCGTCGATGATACACATGGCAGGAAGTTCACCCCCTGACAGGACGTAGTCACCGATTGAAACCTCCAGATCGACTTCAGTCTGAAGGACACGCTCGTCAATACCCTCATAGCGACCTGCTACAAGAATCATTGAGCCCCAGCTGTGGAATTTGGTGACCAGAGAGTGATCTAGTTGTTTACCTTGAGGAGATAAACAAACTACTTTAGTTCCTTGAGGTGCTGCTTCTTTAGCTGCATGAATTGCATCACGCAATGGCTGAACCTGCATCAACATACCTGGACCGCCACCGTATGGCTTGTCATCCACGTTGTGAAACTTATCTAAGGTATAAGTACGAGGATTAAAGCATTCAACTTTAATCAGCCCGTTTTCACAGGCTCTTCTTGTAACCCCAGATTTGGTCACAGCATCAAACATCTCAGGAAAGAGCGTAACAACACCAAAGTACATGGTTAATAATCTACGCCCCACTCAACCTCAATTGTCTTAGCTTCGAGATCAACTGCTTTAACAATTGGGCCCACGACATAAGGAATAAGAAAATCTTCTGTACGTTCCTTAGCCAGGTGGTCAGAGGGAGACACCTCTAAAATAGGAGTGGCTCCATAATCCCTAATTCTCGACACTTTGCCGAGCATTACACCTTCAAGTCCAATTACTGTACAACCTTCAAGATCGCACAAATAATATGTACCTTCAGGTACAGGAGGCAGGCTTGAGCGCCTGATCCCAATCTCAGCTCCTGCATAAGCTTTTGCTTCCTCAGGAGTTGAGGCCACATTTAACTTAACGACAAAGTCGTTACCATGTGGTCTGTATTCTTCAACCTGAACCTCGCGCCATTCCGCCCCGCGCTGACGTATAAACCATGGCGAGTAGTCAAAAAGGTTCTCAGGTTGGCTCGCAAAAGAACGGACCTTCATCCATCCCTTTACTCCAAATGATGAGCCTAAAGCTCCCATTGGACGCGGTGTATCTGCCATAAGCAGCTATTAAGCCTCTGCAGCCTCTGAAGACTCAGCAGCCTCAGCTTCAGCCTTAGCTTCAGCAGCAGCTTTACGAGCAGCAACAGCTTTCTCGTGCTTATCAGCCTTAGCCTTTAAAACAGCCTCTTCACCCTGCTCAGCTTCCCATAAAAGACGCTTTACACGATCTGATGGCTGTGCACCCTTTGCAATCCATGCATTGATGCTTTCTAAATCTAAACGTAGACGGATTTCCTTGCCCTGAGCGATAGGGTTGTAAATACCAACCTGCTCAATGAAACGGCCTGATGCAGCAAAACGCTTGTCTGCAACAATAACGTGATAGAAAGGACGTTTTTTTGCGCCTAAACGACGTAAACGAATGACTACCATTTCGCTAGTACCTATATTAATTAAAAAAATCTGACAATCTAAAAAAATTGTCAACATACAAAAACAGTTGCACTATTTTACACTTTAATTTCAAAAAATCAAGAGTAAAAAATTTATGCAACTGTTAACTTAAGTTATCAAAAAGTTAAAGCATACTAAGGCTTTTCTCTTTAATAAAAATCTTAACGGCGGAAGAAGTTACCCATACCTCCCATTCCGCCCATGCCACCCATAGCTCCCATCATGCCACGCATAGCACCTGCCATCTTACGGACACCACCTTTACCCATCTTTTTCATCATCTTTTGGGTCATATCAAACTGACGTAAGAGGACATTAACCTCATGGATCTCAACACCTGCGCCAACAGCAATTCTCTTTTTACGAGAACCTTTAATGATCTCAGGATGAAGTCTTTCTTTTTTAGTCATGGAATTGATGATAGCTTCCATATGATCTATCTGCTTGTCGTTAACTTTATCTTTAATCTTGTCAGATAAATTACCCATGCCTGGTAATTTATCTAAAAGACCGGTCATACCGCCCATTTTCTTCATCTGAGCAATTTGATCTCTAAAGTCTTCAAAAGTAAAGCCCGCGCCTGACTTAATCTTTTCAGCCATCTTCTTAGCTTTATCAAGATCAGTATTTCGTTGCAGATCTTCGATTAAAGATAAGATATCACCCATATCAAGGATACGGGATGCAATTCTGTCTGGATGGAATGGCTCTAAAGCTGCAATCTTTTCGCCCATACCGATAAACTTAATTGGCTTACCAGTAATTTCTCTTACAGATAATGCAGCACCACCTCTAGCATCACCATCAGCCTTTGTTAAGATGACACCTGTTAACTCTAAAGCGTCATTAAAGGCTTTGGCTGTATTAGCTGCATCCTGACCGGTCATCGCATCAACTACGAAGTAGGTCTCGATAGGATCTGTCAAATCATGTAGACGCTTTACCTCGTTCATCATTTCCTCATCTACAGCTAAACGACCTGCTGTATCTAAGATCATGACGTCATATGCTCGAAGTTTTGCTTCTTTTAAAGCCGCCTGTGCGATGCTCTCAGGCTTATCCTTTGGATCTGAAGGAAAGCAATCAACTGAAATTTCTTGAGCTAAGGTCTTTAACTGATCCATAGCTGCAGGTCTGTAAGTATCAACTGATACTAACAGTACCTTTTTATTCATTCTCTCTTTTAAGTAAAGAGCCAGTTTTGCAGCAGATGTAGTCTTACCAGCACCTTGCAGACCTGCTAATAAGATCACAGCAGGAGGCTGATGAGCTAAATTGATTTCAGAGGTCTCACCGCCCATGGTAGCAACAAGTTCAGCATGAACTGCTTTAATAAACTCCTGACCAGGAGTTAAGCTCATTGCAACTTCTTGACCTAAAGCTCTTTCTTTTACTCTTGCTGTAAATGATTTAACTACAGGCAGTGCAACGTCAGCTTCTAACAGCGCTGTTCTGACATCACGTAAGGTGTCTTTAATATTATCTTCGGTAATACGACCTTTACCGCTAATATTCTTTAAAGTACGGTTAAGTCTTTGGGTAAGATTATCAAACATCTTTAAGGCTCATCTAAATTCTGCTGTCTGTGTTCTTATATAAACGCTGTTTAATATAAACAAGTTATCAAAACAAAACTTACAGCAAATCGAAAACAATTTGAAATAAGCAGTTATCATAAATTACTTTTATAAAGTAATTTTATAACCACCAATTGGTAAGAAATAATTAAAAACTTCGTTGATTATATCAGATCTTAAAATGATCTAACGATTTGAGTGAAATGAGACTGTGAGAATACAGGAAAGCTTCATTAAAACAAAAGGACGGCTTTGCCGTCCTCAAGTTTTTAGTAATCAGGCTCAAAGGCCTCATTACGGGCTATCACATTAGGTGGTAGATGCTTCTTTAGCTGACTCTCAAGATATGCTTTTTTAGCTTTAGAATAGTTATCTTCGTATTCAGAATGATACAACCATCCATAAGCTTCTTCATACAAGGCAGGAGTTCCATAGCCTCGTACTAACATATCAGCCCAACCTAATCTTGCAGTCTTAGAACCTAAAGCAGCAGCAGTATGCATATACTGCTCTGACATATTCATATTCTTGCCCATGTAAAGACCACGCTCAAAGAACTGAGACATTCTTACCATGGCAGGAGCATAACCATTGTCAGCTGCTTTTCTAATATATCCAATTGCAAGATCACGATCCTGTGTTACACAGGTACCATTGAGCAACATTACTCCCCATGCGTACATAAAGACAGGACTTTTTACAAGTCTTGCTCTATCTTCAATATCGGAGGTGAACTGGCACTTATCCTGATCTTTTACCACACTTACAAGATCAGTATTCTCAACAATGGCATTCATTCTGTCGGCTGTGTACATTTCAGTACTTGCACCGCCAGAATTAGAGATTGAACTCATATCAATACCCTGTAAGGTACCACGAGCTACCATTGCCTTAGTACTAGTTACAACCTCATATTTTGCAGCATAGGATGAAATAGGAGCCGATACGCACATCAAGCTTACAGCAAGTGCAATGAGACTGATTTTACAGTTTAACCTCATCGTACGTCCTCCTAAGTTAATATTCTCATATCACTAAGTATAGGTGACATGACACGGTTTTAAGAAACAAACTCTCAAAATAAGCTAAGAACATTTATCTAGAACTTATCTTGAAACTTTTTTCTTCTAATACTTATATTTCGGTAAAAGTTAAATATAGTTTAATTTTATTTTGCAATTGTGGAGATCATTGCTTATATGCTGATAGATCACATACTCAGAAGAACAGCTTGAGAGCTCAAGAGAAATCCACAAAATTGAGGCTCTACAACCAACAGTTTCTAAACATGAAATGGTGGGGATTGCTCCTCCACCAATTATATCTGCAAAGAACTAAATTCTATTGATAAAGGAATAAGATGGGGCTTATCTGTTAGCAGAAACGTGCTCTATCATGTTTTTAATGCTCTCGTTAGCTTCAATATATGATATTTCTATTTCAGGATGTGAATTTACAAATACCCTGAAAATTTCATCAGCAAACACCTGTCCTATATCGTCGATGCCAGAAAAATCCAACACTGCATATTTGAATTTATCAAACCTTGCAAGTAAGCGTTTTGCCTGAGAGCTTGAAATAATACCTTCATCTTTATAGCGAAGTAATTTAACAGGAACAACAGTTTTACAAAAAGTTTTATCTTTGTAACTTGAAAAATATTCATCAAAAACTTTTTTCAGAGAGTTTGAGGAATTATTGTTCATAGCCATTAACACAAGAGTACCTGAGAAATCATTATCTTCAAGGTCTTTATCTGTTTCGATAAACTTTCCAATATCTGAAGCACGATCTAGACTGTAGGTCAAAGAGCCTGAATGAATTAAAAACAAATCACAAGCTCTACATGAAAAGAAAATACCTTCGCCTGAATGTTCTTTTGGATTAGAGGTAAACTTTCCTTTAGCAAGTTCCAATAATGATTGATGTTCATCCTGAATGGATAAATCATTTTTAATTTTCTTGAAAATACCAATACCATTATCTTCAACAACAATGTATGTTTTCATTGCATCTTCAATGAGTTTTACAGTCACCTTAGAGGCATTAGAGTGGCTTAAAACATTATTAAACATTTCTGAAAAATGCATAATCCAATATTTCTTTAGCAGTCTTATTTGCTTTGGTGATTGAATCAGATAAATTTGCAAATTAGCAATATGAACACTCTAAAAAATGGTGTATTTATATTTCATATTACAAAAAAAGGCAGCCTCTAAAAAAAAGAAACTGCCTTCCCAAGAATAGTTTATTTTAACTTATGATTCTTTTAGATTACTTGTTCTTTGCAAGCCAATCTTTAGCGAAGTTAACACCCTTTTCGATGTTCTTCTGTAACTGAGGAGCTGCCTCATCGATTAACTTCTGCTCATACTCTGAAACAGTACCTAAATCTAAGGTCTCGTCCCAGCCGTTCTTGCCAAAGCGTACACACTGGGCAAAGAATGGAGCGTACTTTGAACCACCTTCAACGTAGCTGTACTCGTTAACACCAGGCTCGCCTAATAAGCCTTTAACAACCTTAAGAGCAAAACGAGCACCTGCTGTTGCCATTGATAAGGTAGCAGAACCAGCACCAGCCTTAGCTTCAACAACCTCAGTACCAGCGTTCTGGATACGGTAGGTTAACTCTTCGATTCTCTTCTGAGAGATCTTCTCATGACCGATAACCTTAGAGATTAAAGGAACGATAGTAGTGCCTGAGTGACCACCAACTACTGGAACTAGGATACGCTGATTTGAAATACCTAACTCTTCAGCTAAGAAAGTCTCTGAACGTAGTACATCAAGAACTGAAATACCGAATAAACGGTGCTTGTCGTATACGCCTTCTTCCTTTAATACTTCAGCTGCTAATGGAACAGTTGAGTTTACTGGGTTGGTGATGATGCAGATACATGCCTTAGGGCAGGTCTTTGCAATGTTGCGAACTAAGTTTGCGATGATGCCTGCGTTGATGTTGAATAAATCATCACGAGTCATACCTGGCTTACGAGCAACACCTGCAGGAATTACTACAACATCAGCGCCTTCTAAAGCCTTAGTTAGGTCGTCACCTGTGAAGCCGTCGACTGTTACGTCTGTAGGAATGTGGCTTAAGTCCTTTGCAACACCAGGGGTAAATGGTGCTACGTCGAACAGGCTCAGAGAAGAACCAGCTGGTAAATTGTTCTTTAAAATCATTGATAAAGGCTGGCCAATACCGCCTGCTGCACCTAAAACTGCAACTTTCATGTGTTACTCCTAACAATAACTATATTTACAAAGTCCTATTACATAGAACTTTATTTTGAAAAAATCTATTGTCGAAACTTTATTGTAGAAAGATCTACTAAAAAGAGATAAAACTCTTAACTTTTCCTATTATAGCAAACGATTACATCGCTTGTGCAATGTGAATAGTATACAACTCTCAAAAATGAGATCATATAAAAAAAGCAGAGTATATTTCTCACTCTGCTTTTTCAAGTATAGGTTGATTTTCAGAAAAATAGTAAATACTACTTGCTAAAATCTAACAGTGAGTAGATCTCACTTTCTTTACCATCAAGGCATTTGGTGTTTTCAAAGTATTCATCAACTGTAGGTAACTTGCCTAATTTTGCAGTAACAGCAGCAAGCTCTGCACTGCCTAAGAACACATTTGCACCATTACCTAAACGGTTAGGGAAGTTTCTTGTAGAAGTTGAAATTACAGTTGCGTTATCTGCAACGCGTGCCTGATTACCCATACATAGTGAGCAGCCAGGGATTTCAATTCTAGCACCAGCCTTACCTAAGATAGAGAACAGGCCTTCATCAGACAACTCCTGTCTGTCCATTCTGGTAGGAGGAGTCATCCACAATCTTACAGGAACTTCATGGCTCTGACCTTTTAAGATCTCGGCAGCTGCTCTGTAATGGCCGATATTAGTCATACATGAACCGACAAAAACCTCATTAATCTTAGTGCCTGCAACCTCTGATAATAAACGAGCATCATCAGGATCATTAGGAGCACATAAGATAGGCTCGTTAATTTCATCGCAGTTAATTTCTAGTACAGCTGCATATGAGCAGTCTTTGTCAGCTTCTACAAGCTCTGGGTTGTCAAGCCACTTCTGCATAGCATCAGCACGGGCTAATAAAGCTTCTTTGGTCTCATAGCCATCTTTTGCCATTTGACGTAAGAGAGCGATATTAGACTTTAAGTACTTAGCGACAGACTCTTTTGATAAAGAGATAGCGCAGGCAGCAGCTGATCTTTCAGCTGAAGCATCAGCTAATTCAAAAGCATGTTCAACTGACAGATCCTCAAGACCTTCAATTTCGATGATTTTGCCTGAGAAGATGTTCTTTTTGCCCTTTTTCTCAACTGTCAATAAGCCCTTTTGAATTGCAAAATAAGGGATAGCATGTACAAGATCACGTAAGGTGATGCCAGGCTTTCTCTTACCTGTAAAGCGAACCAATACAGACTCAGGCATATCAAGTGGCATGATGCCGGTTGCAGCTGCGAAAGCTACAAGACCTGAACCTGCTGCAAATGAGATACCTAATGGCATACGGGTATGTGAATCACCACCGGTACCTACAGTATCAGGCAGACACATTCTGTTTAACCATGAATGGATAACACCGTCGCCTGGGTGCAGAGCAATACCGCCTCTGTTTTGGATGAATTGAGGTAAGGTGTGATGAGTCTTAACATCAACAGGCTTTGGATAAGCTGCAGTATGACAGAATGACTGCATTACAACTGGAGCTGAGAACTTAAGACAAGCTAAATCAATTAACTCATCTCTTGTCATAGGTCCTGTTGTATCCTGTGAGCCTACAGTTGTAATTACAGGCTGACAGTACTGACCTGGACGTACACCTTCTAAGCCACAAGCCTTACCTACAATCTTTTGAGCTCTGGTGTAGCCACCAGCACCTTCAATCTTTGAAGACTTTGCAAAGACCTCAGACTCAGATAACTTTAAGAACTTTCTAGCTTTTGAGGTTAAATCTTTACCAATGATAAGAGGAATACGACCACCTGCTCTAACCTCATCTAATAAAGTATTAGTCTTTAAACTGAACTTAGTTAAAACCTCATCTGAATCATGACGGGTAATAGTGCCGTCATAAACATTTAAATCTACTACATCGCCTGAGTTTAAGTTTGAAACATCAGCTTCAATTGGAAGGGCACCAGAATCCTCTAAAGTGGTGTAGAAGATAGGAGCTATCTTACCACCTACAACTACGCCACCTGCTCTCTTGTTAGGTACACCTTCGATGTCATGACCGATGTGCCAGATAAGTGAGTTAGCTGCTGACTTTCTTGAAGAGCCAGTACCTACAACATCACCTACGAATAAGAGAGGATTGCCCTTTGACTTTAATTTCTCGATAGTAGAGATTGGGCCCTTTACACCTTCAATATCAGCCTTTAAGTCATCACGTGAGATCTTGTACATAGCAAGTGCATGCAGTGGGATATCAGGACGTGACCAGGCATCAGGAGCTGGTGAGAAATCATCAGTATTAGTCTCACCTGCTACTTTAAATACGGTTAAAGTAACTTTCTTTGGATATTCAGCTTTTTTAGTAAACCAAGTTGCATCAGCCCATTTTTGAATTAAAGACTGAGCATTCTTATTGCCATTGGTAGCTAATGTTGCTACATCATCAAAAGCGTTGTAGATTAAAAGAGTCTGCTCTAGAGCATCTTCAGCGTCCGCTGCTAACTCTTTATCTGACAATAAAGACACCAAGTAACCTACATTAAAGCCACCTTTCATATTGCCTAAAAGAGCTACAGCTAATTTCTTATCAACAATGGGGCTTACAGCCTTGCCTGTTGCAATTTCATATAAAAAGTCAGCTTTTATTTTTGAAGACTCATCTACACCTGGATTGATTCTGTCTTTTAAGAGGTGTAAAAGGTCATTTTCTGAACCTACAGGAGGTGTTTTTAGAAGTGAAACAAGTTCTTTTGTAAATTCTGCATTCAATGCTAAAGGCTCTACACCTGCAGTCTGACGCTCTTTCGCTTGTTCAAAGTAAGAAGTAAGATAGTTAGCCATAAGTTTGGTACACCTCTGTATCTTTAGGTTATCTTTATTTTTATCTTAGGCCACTCCAGTCAAAATAAGGACCAGGGTCGGTCTTTCTGTTTGGAGCGACTTCACTATGAGCTGCAACATTATTACCAATTGCAGGATAGGTTTGCTTAATAAGAGCTACGACTTCTTTTAAACTCTTATACTGATCTATAGTGTATTCACTATCATCGCTTCCCTCAAGTTCGATACCAATTGAGTAGTCATTGCACTCTTTATGCCCATTGTATGATGAACGACCAGCATGCCATGCCCTATCAAGGAATGAAACGTATTGAGTGATACGACCAAGTCTGTTGATAAAAAGATGAGTGGATACTTCAAGAGGGGCTACATCCTTAAAGTAGGGATGAGCGTCAGGATCAAGACTTCCTGTAAAGATATCATCCACATAATGTCCTCCAAAATGTTTTGGAGGCAAAGCAATACAGTGGATGACAATTAGAGAGATTTCAAAACCACTAGGACGAGGACCGAATCTTTTGACCGGAACCTGACGAATTCCTTCAATCCATCCGGCCTTAATTGACAGCATCTAATATAATATCCTTAAAAGGATCTTAGTGCTTTCTTGCTATCAAGAAAATCAATAGCATGTTCAGGGCTTTCAGCAATCTCATTTGTAAATTCGATAACTTCATAGTTCTTAGGATCTGCTAAGAATGCTCTTAATAGACGGTTGTTTAAATCATGACCAGTCTTGTAAGCTTTGAAATTACCTAGGATACTGTGACCATCCATATACAGATCACCGATTGCATCTAATAACTTGTGCTTTACGAATTCGTCTTCATAACGTAAACCTTCAGGGTTAATTACTCTGTTGTCATCTAAAACCACAGCATTTTCTAATGAACCGCCTAAAGCTAAGTTATGAGCATGCATGAATTCAACATCACGCATAAAGCAGAAGGTACGCGCACGAGATACTTCACTTGCAAATCTCTGACCTGTAAAGTCCATTGCAAAGTGCTGCTTATCTCTATCCATTGCAGGGTGGTTAAAATCGATTTGTAAATCTAAATGGAAGCCACTCTCTGATGGAGTTAATTCTGCCCACTTACCTTCGTTTTCTACACGAACCTTACGAGCAACTCTTAAAAACTTTTTAGGAGCAGATAATTCTTTGATCCCTGTTGTACCGAACAGATAGATAAATGGTTGAGCTGAACCATCCATTACAGGAATTTCAGGCGCATTAACATCAATAAAAAGGTTATCAATACCTAATGAGCTTAATGCAGCTGTAAGATGCTCAACAGTTGAAATTCTTACGCCATTATCATTGACAAGTGCAGTACATAACTGAGTATCTCTTACAGAGTCTGCATTACACTTAATTGTTACGGCAGGATTTAAATCTGTGCGAGTATAAACAAGACCGGTATTAGCAGGAGCTGGTCTGAAAGCCACTTCTACTTTAGCACCAGAATGAAGACCGATACCTGTCATAGATACAGGTTTTAGGATTGTTCTCTGCTTGATCATTTGAATACCTCACGCCAATGTGGTGCAGAATTTGCACACATTATATAACTTTTTTGCGATCTAGCGAACATTTTTAACATTAAGTTAAACAATAGTTTACAGATCTTTTATTTGCTGCATGTGATATTAGTCGCTTATTCTTAGGTAAAAATTAGCAGAAAGCGACAATTTAAAATTTAATTATTTTCTTAAATTTATAAAAATAAAGGCGTAATTACCTGTCTAGTGCAATTACGACTTTATCGTATGTATAATCCGATTTTATTAGGTTTATAACCTGTTTATCTCAAGATTTTTATCTAATTATTTGCAGGATTTAATCTGTTGATAGCCTGATTTGAAGGTAAATCAATATCAGTTGAACTGATACCGGTTACTAAAACTGTAGCAACAATCTTACCGTCATCAAGTTTGTTATCAAAATACAGACCAAACTTACATGTTGCATCCTCGCGAGCGTATGCCTGAATGGCGTCGCAAACTTCCGACAACAGATTTACAGGAATATTCTGGCTTACTCTGATATTAGCAATAAGGCCAGTAGCTGAACCTAAGTTTACGTTATCAACTAATGGGGAGTTGATTGCCTTTCTTACAGTATCTTCAACTAAGTTTGGTCCCTGACCTTCAGATGAGCCAATCATAGCCAAACCGCTGTTTCTCATTACGGTTACGATATCAGCAAAATCAAGGTTGATAAAACCTGTGTTTGTAATAGCTGAGGTAATACCTTCTACTGCCTGATATAAAACATCATTTGCTTTTTCAAAGGCATTCTTTAAAGATACGTTCGGGCCTAAGTTTCTTAATAACTTGTCATTATCAACAATAATGATGGAATCAACGTTTTTAGCAAGCTCACTGATACCAGCCATTGCATTGATACGGTGACGTTTACCTTCAAAAGAGAAAGGCTGAGTTACGATAGCAACTGTTAAGGCTCCAACTTCTTTAGCAACTTTGGCGACAATTGGGGAGGCTCCAGTGCCGGTACCACCGCCCATGCCAGCTGTAATAAATACCATATCAGAGCCTGAGAGTAACTTTTTAATATCCTCATAGCTCTCTTCAGCAGCCTTACGTCCCTTATTAGGATCGCAGCCTGCACCTAAACCATTGGTAGTTCTTACACCAATCTGAACTTTTAATTTTGCATTGGTTCTTTCAAGAGTCTGAGGATCAGTATTGATAGCCATGCACTCTACACCAGCTAAATTTTTATCCATCATATACTGCAGTGCGTTATTACCGCCACCGCCGACGCCGATGACTCTAATTACACAGCCACATGAAGGAGTAATGGTATCTCCCTGCATGTTAATATCGTTTTCTACTTTAACATCACTCATTTATCTCTTGGCTCCGCAAGTTTATATTGAATGACATTATAAAAAATAAGTTTTATTTTGCAACCTCAGGCTGATATTTATGTGTATTGCACACTTATTGAATAAGAGAAAAATGTAAAGGATAAGTATTAGTTGGAAAGTATGTCTAGTTTGGTTTTGCTCTGACAAAAAACGGAGCTTATGCTCCGTTTTTTTTTATTTAATCATTGCAATCTTATTCAGACTTTGAACGTAAGATTGGAGGTAATTCCCAAATGTTGCTGTTGTCTTCAGCAGGGCTCTTACCAAAGCTGTCTACAGGGACTTCAGTTGCGCTCTTTAAACCTGTAAAGGTTGGCTCCTGTGGAGCTGCCGAGCCAAAGCTACCATTATATGCAGTCTGAGCAAATGGATCTGATGTCTGAGCGTGCTGCTGAGGCTGTTGCTGTGGTTGTTGTGGCTGTGAAGCAGTGAATGGCTGTGGAGCAGCATCAGTTCTTGCCTGTGTGAAGAAACCTCTTGCAGCAGGTCTTGTACCTGGCATTGCAGGGCGGTTTAAGCCTTCAACAGTATTTGGACGAGGCTTATTAGCTGCTAAAGTATTGTCTGTTGCGCTGATACCTGTAATTAAGATGGTAATTGCAACCTGATCTTCAGCGATAGAATCGTCAAAGCTCATACCAAACTTGCAATCTGCCTCTTCATCAGCATATGACTGAATTGCGTTACAAATTTCTTCCCATTTTGCAATTGGGAAGTTAGGGTTAACACGAACATTTGCAAGTAAGCCTGCTGCTGACTTAATATCAACCTGCTCAATTAGAGGTGAATGGATAGCTCTATCTACAGCGTCCTCAACAAAGTTTGCGCCCTGACCTACACCGTTGCCGATCATTGCATGACCACGACCACGCATTACGGTTACAACATCAGCAAAGTCAAGGTTGATGTAACCTGGGCTTGTGATAGCGTCAGTAATACCCTTAACTGCATTTAACAGCACATCATTTGCTGCATTAAATGCGTTAACAATAGAAATGTTTGCACCTAAGTTCTTTAATAACTTGTCGTTATCAATAACGATTAAAGAATCAACATGCTTTGAAAGCTCGGTAATACCAGACTCGGCATTAACCATGTGTCTCTTGCCTTCAAACTTAAATGGCTTAGTTACAACTGCAACTGTAAGAGCACCGGTTTCTTTTGCGATCTCTGCAATAATAGGAGCTGCACCAGTACCAGTGCCACCGCCCATACCTGCGGTGATAAATACCATGTCAGATCCCTGAATCAACTTCTTGATGTCTTCCTTGCTTTCCTCAGCTGCTTTACGACCCTTATTAGGATCACAACCTGCACCAAGACCGTTTGTTAACTTAACACCAATCTGAACCTTTAATGGTGAAGTTGACTTAGAAAGAGCCTGAGAGTCGGTGTTTACAGCAATAAACTCCACACCTGAAAGACTGTCATTAATCATGTGCTGTAGTGAGTTACCGCCACCGCCACCGATGCCTAATACTCTGATAACACATTTTCCTGAAGGAGTGATAGTGCTCCCTGCATTTGAATTTGACACTGATTCAACACGAAAATCGCTCATTTTTGTACTCTCTTAAAAATCTTTACTAAATCATACCAATATTTGAGACATTCTGCTCAAATTTAGCATAAAATTTTGTTATAGCTCACGTCAAAGTGAGCATATAGTAATCTATAACTCTCTTTTCATCCAATTTTTAAAGTTGCCAAGGAAACCTTTTCCAACTTCATCTGAATCGTCGTTTCTGCTTCTTGAATTTGAGTATTGCTCTAAATTGTCAAATTTAGCCACTCTCAAAAGTCCAAAAACTACAGCCTGATCTGGTCTTGCAACTATACCTGGAGCCATTGAGCTTCTTAATTCATTTGGAATTCGAATGTCATCGCACATTCTCAAGCCTACAGGTACACCAATACGAACCTTGCTGTTGCAATGCAAAAATTCATTAGCAGGATTCTGGGTGTAATAGTTGATGTAGTCTGATAGCACTGTATCAATACCGCGTAACATGGCTGTTCCACCAGTCAACACCACACCAGCACCAATATCTAAAGATTTTAAGAAAGATTTACCATGACTTGTTATTCTTTGGAACAAAAGTTCAAACATGCTGCCTAAGCATCTGTAGATAACTGCAGACAACTCACCTAAAGTAATGGTTACCTCTTCAGTCTGATTTGAGAACTGAGTTGGAACTTCAACTTTAAGTTGATAATTTTTCTGATCATCTGGGATGATATCAGGAGATGCTATACCGTATTTGAGTTTTAGCTCTTCTGCTGACTGTTTAGGAATAGCAAACTCTCTTGCAATAGAATTGGTAATATAGTCACCACCATCAGAAATTCCCTGAGAGATTAACTGTTTACCAGCATCATACACAGTAAATGAGATGGTGCCACCGCCAATATCAGCCTGAATAACACCGATTTCTTTTTCATTTTCGGTAATAGCAGCAGCAGAGACTGCGTTACCTACATAAATAACATTCTTAGTATGAATATTTGAACTTATCATGCTGACAGCTTGTTCAATGTTCTTTTTATATAAGCCTTTACAACCTATAAAATGGACATTTACATCAAGTCTTTTAGCATAAAAGCCGATTGGGTTAACAATGTTTTCTGATGACTCGGTTGAATAATTCTGTGGATTTTTGTGAATTACCACAAAGTCATTGCGGTTTAACTGTTGTAAACCAGCAGTTGCGTTTTCGATAGCCCTATTTCTATCAGTTTCAGTTACCTGACCTGAACTTACAGTGATATTACCCTGCTGATTTTCACCCTGAATAACGTGGCCTGGAACCCCAGTTACTACATCTTTAACCTCAATTCCATATTCATTCTGGAACTGCTGCACAATAGAAGCTATTGAGCCTGCCAGTTTTCCAATATCGTTAATTTCGCCATTAGAATAACCAACACTCTTAATTTCTTTATAGCCTCTGATCCTAATCTGTTTATCAGGACCTACATAACCTGATAACAAACGCAGATGACTACTACCAATATCAAGGGCGGTGATAAGTTCTTCCTTATCACTCTTTGCAACTGCATTATTGTTTTTCTTCTTCATATTTAACATTATGAATTATTTCCCTTAATAAAAACTCTTTTAAACGCATTGCGCTTTACTGAGCTTAATAGTTTGCACTGTCGGTCTGTACTGTATTGTTAGAGTTAGCGTCTCTCTTACCTACAGCAAAGCCCACATCATACCTTAAATCCACATAATCGACATCATCGATGCTAAGTCCAGTGTGACTAAATGATCTTATAAATCTCTTTAGTCGGTTAAGAGCCTTGTCCTGACCTCTACCTAAGATTAACCTAGTTCCATTATCTAAAGTAATGGTGTAACACCTTACTTTATCCAAATACAAAGCTACCATCTGGTAGGGACTGTCATTCATAGCTCTTATGAACAAAACCGCACTGTCGTAAACTTCATTGCACAGATTATCCCTAAATGCCCCAAGTTTCACTAATGGTTGGCTAAATTGTGACAGATCCGGATAAAAAATTGATTTTGTGCGGGCATCATAGATGCCATTATCATTCCAGTAGGCAGCAGGTACATGTTCAATTACAGATAATACGATAGTATCTGGCATTTTTTTCTTTACAGCAACCTGAGCTACCCATGGATTTTTCATGAGTTCAGTCTTTAAGACATTAGTGTCTAGTGTTGCTATATTCTGACCTGCGCAAACCCTACCTGTAACATCTGCTATGCCTTTTCTTGTAATCTGTCTGAAGACTCCATCAATTTTCACCGCCTTAACTGGTAATGCTCCAGTTTTAGACAGTGTATTCTGAATGATGTAGTCACTTTTTACGATGGCAATAAGCAGGACTAGCAGGAACAATGCACCTGCTATAAAGTAACCTCTTGTCTGTCTACTGCCTGCCATACTCTTTAAAGCCTAAATTAAATCTTTTCCCAGATTTGACTTAAGTTTTTGGCAACCTGTACTACGTTACCAGCGCCTTGAGTCAGAACTAATGAGTTATCCTCAACAAGTTCTTCTAAAAGAGCAGGTACTTCATCTACAGTCTGCACAAAGTGAGGTTCAATCTTACCCTGCAATCTGATTGACATACATAAATGTCTGCCATCGGCACCTGGAATTGGGGGTTCACCTGCTGGATATACATCCACTAAAATTAACTTATCAACCTGCTGTAATACTCTTACAAAGTCCTCATAGCAGTCACGTGTACGTGTGTAGCGGTGAGGTTGGAATACCATAACTAATTTCTTGTCAGGATATGCCTGTCTTGCCGCTTTAATAGTTGCATCAACCTCAGTTGGATGGTGACCGTAGTCATCTACTAAGGTTAAGGTACAGCCTTTTTTAGTCTTAAACTCACCATAATTTTGGAAACGTCTGCCCACACCTTTAAAGTTCTTTAAAGCCTGCACGATAACGTCACCTTCAATACCTTCTTCTAATGCTACAGCAATAGCAGCAGCTGCATTCTTTGCCATATGAAGACCTGGAATTGGAAGTTCAATCTTTAATGGTGCTGCATCTTTTCTTACTAAGGTAAATGAGCTGTGAGGACCTGTTTCTTTAAAATCTGTTACTCTAAAATCAGCATCTTCACTTACACCATAGGTAATAACAGTTCTGCCAATCTGGGGAATGATATCTCTTACATTAGGATCATCAACACAAACTACGGCTACACCGTAGAATGGCAAGTTGTGTAAGAACTCAACAAAGGTCTTTTTAAGACAGTTAAAATCACCACCATAAGTATCTAAATGATCAGGCTCAATGTTGGTTACAACAGTCATCATTGGCTGTAAGTGTAAGAAAGAAGCATCTGACTCGTCAGCTTCGGCAATTAAATATCTGCCTGTACCTAATCTAGCATTAGTACCAGCACTGTTTAAAAGGCCACCTATAACAAAGGTAGGATCAAGTTTTGCGGCAGCATAGATAGATGCAATCAAACTTGTGGTTGTAGTTTTTCCGTGAGTACCACTAATAGCAATACCATAGCGGTAACGCATTAGCTCACCTAACATCTCAGCGCGCCTTACCACTGGAATATGTAGAGCTCTAGCACTCTCAACCTCAGGATTACCCTCATGAATTGCCGATGACACTACAACTACGCTAGCGCCATTTACATTAGATGCATTGTGGCCAATAAATACGGTAATACCTAAATTTTCTAATCTTTTGGTAACTTTAGATGATGCAATATCAGAACCAGATACTGCATAACCTTCATTTCTTAAAACCTCAGCAATACCGCACATGCCGGCACCACCGATACCTACAAAGTGAATTCTTTTAACTTTGTGCATCAAAGGCACATTGCAGTTTAACTTTGAACTTTCCATTTGATCTTTCTTTATCTTGTACTTGTGTAACTTGTTTACGTTCTTATTTATGTATGACTTTTTTGCTAGTCTTTAACCACGCTTTCAATAATCTTTACAGCGCGCTCTGTAGCATCGGTAATTGCGCATTCATAAGCTTTTGCAGACATGAATGCAAGTTTATCTCTGTCATCTACTAAAGATTTTACCAAATCATAAAGAGAATCTGCACTAAGTGATGACTGCTTGCATACAAAAGCAGCCCCTGCTTTTGCCAGAACTGAAGCGTTCTTGGTCTGATGATCATCTACTGCTGTAGGTAAAGGTACAAAGATAGCAGGAATACCAGCAGTTGAGGTCTCAGCTACAGTTAAAGCACCGGCTCTGCAGATAATTAAATCTGTATTGGCATACAACGCATCCATGTTATCAATAAAATCAGTTGCTTCTACTTTAAATGAAGCACTTTCATATAAAGCTTTAACCTTGTCACTGTTACCCTTGCCACACTGATGAGTAACCAAAATTGAGTCATCAGTAAATTTCTTTAGAGCAAGAGGTACCAGTTCATTTAAGGCTCTTGCGCCTAATGAGCCACCGATAATACTAATTCTTACAGGAGTATGTGTAAAATCACGAGTCTTTTCGTGCAAAGCAATAATACTGTCACGTACTGGATTGCCAACTACTGATACTTTCTCACCTGCAAAAGCCCCCGGAAAGCCTAACATTACTTTTGAGGCAATTTTAAATAACAACTTATTGGTCATTCCGGCAGCTGCATTCTGTTCATGTAAAACTACAGGAATGCCTGAGAGGAAAGCAGCAGCTCCACCTGGACCTGAAGCATAACCTCCCATACCTAAAACAACATCAGGCTTAAACTCTTTAATTACAGCTCTTGCCTGAACAATAGCTCTTGCTACCATAAAAGGAGCTTTTAAAAGTGTTTTAAGACCATTACGTCTAACACCTTTAACATCAATATAACGGATGTTGTATCCGTACTTAGGAACAAGCATTTCTTCCATGCGTCCACGTGTTCCTAACCACAAAATCTCTGCGCCCTCTCTTTCTAGAGCCTTTGCAATAGCTAAAGCAGGAAATACATGTCCACCTGTACCGCCTGCCATGACTAAAACTTTTTTAACTTTCATTTTTTCGTTTATCACTTATAGCGTTATTACGCCATTCAAAATCTATTCTGAGTAATATAGCAATCGCCATACAGCAAGAAATCATCGAAGAGCCACCATAACTTACAAGTGGCAAAGTCAAACCTTTAGTTGGAATACCACCTGAAGCTGAACCTACATTGATAAAAGTCTGTACACAGAACAAGGTGCCGATACCTGCTGCGACATACCCCTGATAGATTGCATCTTGTTTTAAAATCTTAAAAGCAAGTCTAAAAGACTTATAGACAATGAACAGCTCTAGCAATAAGAGCAATACCATACCTACAAAGCCGAATTCCTCGCCAAAAATTGAGGTAATAAAATCGGTATGAGCCTCAGGTAAATAGCCTAATTTCTGATATGAATTACCTAAACCTTCGCCTGTAATACCTCCACGACCGAAGGCCATTAAAGACTGAGTTAACTGATAACCTGAACCGTACTGATCCTGCCAAGGATCCATAAAGGATTTAAATCTTGCAATACGATATGGAGATACTAATACCAGTAAAAATGCTAACAGCAGTGCTACCATGATAACCACACCATATTTAATGAAACCTGCACCTGCTATAAAAGTTAAAGAGTAAGTAATGCATGAGACCACCACTAAAGATCCCATATCGTGCTGAACTAATAAGAGCACAGCCATGACACCAATGAAAGCTAACGGTTTTATAAAGCCTTTGGTGGTGGTACTGATACTTTCAATCTTTCTTGAAACATATGACGAGAAGTACAAGATCCAAAAAATCTTTAATAATTCTGAAGGCTGTAAGTTAATAAAACCTAATGGTAACCAGCGTTTTGCTCCGTTGATTTCACGACCTACTATCATTACTAAAATCATCAAAGCACACACTACAATAAAACAATGCAGTGAGTACTTTTTCCAGATTTCAGTAGGAGTCATAGCACAGAGCATACCTACAAACAGAGCCATCAGCACTGCAAATACATGCTTTTTGGTTTGGTACAGAGAATCTCCGTACTTTACCATCGACTCCATTACAGAGGCCGAACTGATGACCATAATGCCAAGACAAATCAAGAGCAAAGAGGCTACTAACAGGCCTCTATCAAAAGCTGGAATTTTGCCTTTATGAAATAACATCATCAGTTTGCTCTACTTATAAAAGATCTTACTCTTGTAGTTTTGCTACTAAATCTACAAAAACCTGACCTCGTTGCTCAAAGCCCTTGAACTGATCAAAGGAAGCACAAGCAGGAGACAGTAACACAGCCTGTCCTTCTTTAGCTACCTTATAAGCCTCGTTCAAGCCCTGTTCCATGGTCTCAACATCAAAGCAGTATTTATCAGATAAATCTAATAACTTTTGCTTATCTTTACCAAAGCAGTAAACAGCGCTGACCTCATGACCTAGATATCTCTTTAAAGGGGTAAAGTCCTGACCTTTACCTAAACCTCCTGCTAAAAGGATAATGCCATTTTTGTGCAGTCCCTTAAGTCCAGAGATAGCAGCCTCAGTTGAAGCTACATTAGTTGCCTTAGAATCGTTGTAGTAAGACACGCCCTTGATCTTTTTTACGAGCTGACAGCGATGTGGCAGACCAGAGAAATTACGCAGTGCGGTAATCTGAGCATCACGAGAAATGCCCACTGCATCAGCTAAAGCCATACATGCTAAAGCATTTAAGTGGTTATGCTCACCGTAAATGCGCATTTCATTAACGTTTAATACTTTATTGCCATCAACAGCAAGATAAGTGTCATAACCTTCTGTAATTAGACCATATTCTTTGTCATCTAAACCAAAGCTTACAATCTCATGATTCTTTAAATCAGACTCTACAGGATAGGTTCTCTTATCATCACGGTTTACAACTACAGTTTTAGCATGAGCAAAAATTTTGCGTTTAGCCTGCGCGTACTCTTCAATAGAACCGTGGTATCTGTCTAAATGATCTTCAGATACATTTAGAATGGTGGCAACATCGAGCTTTAAAGAGCGAGTGGTCTCAAGCTCAAAGCTTGATAACTCTAAGACATACAGCTCAACATCGTCAGATAAAATATCAAATACGGGCACTCCAAAATTTGCTCCAACGGCAACCTTGATATGAGCTACATCAGCGATATAACCTGTAAGAGAGGTTACTGTTGATTTACCATTTGAACCTGTAATACCAATTACAGGAGCTTTAGCTTCACGAGCGAAAAGTTCAATATCGCCTACAATCTCAACCCCTGATGAGGCAACTTCTTCAATGACCTCGTTGTAAATGCTGATACCAGGGCTTATAACCACCATATCAAACTGCTTTAATTCTTCAGCATTCAGTGGTCCTAAGCGTAAATCAACACCAACAGGAAGATCACCTACATGAGGAGGATTCATTCTGGTGTCATATAAAGAGAATTTCTTTAAATCGTGTTTTAACAGGTATCCAATTACAGAAATATTAGATACACCAAAACCAATTACGGCGATTTTTTTATTGTTAAGCTGTGAATTCATTTTCTAATCCTTAGCGGATCTTTAAAGTAATAAGACCAATTAGAACCAATACTAAAGTAATGATCCAGAAACGGGCCATTACTCGAGGCTCAGGCCAGCCACCTTTCTCAAAGTGGTGGTGAATTGGAGCCATTCTAAAGATTCTACGTCCGGTCCACTTGTATGAACCTACCTGTAAGATCACACTTACAGTCTCTAATACAAAGATACCGCCCATGATGAACAGTAATACTTCTTCACGAATTAAGATGGCAATCATACCTAAAACCGCACCCAAAGATAGAGAGCCTACATCTCCCATGAATACCTGTGCAGGGTATGAGTTAAACCATAAGAATCCTAAACCTGCACCTACGATTGCAGTACATGCAATGGTAATTTCAGCAGCTCTTGGAACATACGGAATATAAAGGTATGAAGCAAAGTTAACATTTGAGGTTGCCCAGGCCACAATACCTAAACCTGCTGCTACGGTAATGGTAGTGATAATAGCTAAACCATCCAGACCGTCAGTCAAGTTAACCGCATTTGAAGATCCGGTTAATACAAAATAAGCTAAAGGAATAATTAAAAAGCCAATATCAGGCATGAAGTCTTTAAAGAAAGGCACTACAAAAGTAGTTTCTGATGGCAATTTTGCTGAACCATAGATAAGGCAGGATAAAACAATAGCACAAGCTGACTGCCAGAAGTATTTATACTTAGCTCTTAAACCTTTTGGATCGTGACGCACTACTTTTAAGAAGTCATCAGAAAAACCGATGGCAGCATAGCAGATTAAAGTTGCTAAGGTATACCAAACATAAACATTTGCAAGGTTACACCAAAGTAACATGGAAATGGCAATGGCACTTACAATCAGCACACCTCCCATGGTAGGAGTACCGGTTTTCTTTAAATGAGTCTGAGGACCGTCATCTCTGACAACCTGTCCGAAGTGCAACATTTGTAGTTTTCTGATCACATATGGACCAAAAAACAGAGAAATTGCTAAGGCTGTAAATAAAGACATTACAGCTCTAAAGGTCAGGTAACTTACAACTCTTAATGATGGAATATACTGACTTAGGTAATCTGATAAATAAACTATCATAACAGCTCTCCTAGAGCGATTAGTTCTTTGCTTATCGTATCCATATGCATAGAGTGTGATCCCTTGACTAAAAAGCTTACATAAGGATATTTATCTAATAAATCGCGTGCATATTGTACGAGATCTGAATGACAATTAAAATGCTTACCGCTCACTCCTGCGCATCTGCTGGTATTTTCACTCAATGGACCTACGCACAAGGTTTCATCTACTTTTGAAGCTGCATGTTCTCCTAACTTTTCATGCAACTCTACTGCTGCATTACCAAGTTCTCCCATGTCACCGAAAATGAAAACTCTATGGCCTTTATATAAAGACAGAGTATCAATAGCTGACATGCATGCATTGAAACTTGCGTTATAGGCATCATCAATTACAGTCATCTTTTTAAAATCATGAGCACAAAGACGCCCCTGCATTGAGGATGCAGACTCTAAGCCAGCTTTTAAAGCAGCCTCTGAAGCTCCTGTCATTAAAGCTAAAGTAGTTGCTGCAGCAGCATTTGAAGCATTATGAGCTCCTAGAACATTCATTTTGATCTTGTAATCATTAAGAGGCGATCTTAAATCAAACTCAATGCCTGACAGGCTCTCTTTTACATTTGAGTACTGCACAAAATCAAATTCATGAGTACCAAAAGATACTAATGAACCCTTTCTAAAAGCTGAAGCATACTCACACTTCCAGCGCTCAAAGTACTTTGAGTCAGATGGAACTGCAGCTCGTCCGCCACGTGAGAGCACATCATCTATGATCTGTGATTTACCACGGTAAACACCGTCATAAGAGCCAAAGCCTTCTAGATGAGCACCACCTACATTGTTGATAATTGCGGTATTTGCTTTTACAAACTCACAGGTATGAGCAATATCAAACAGGTGACTTGCGCCCTGCTCAATTACTGCATATTTGGTATCTTTTGTTAATGACAATAAAGTTAAAGGCACCCCCACGTCGTTATTGAAATTACCCTGTGTACACATGCAGTTGCCACAGATAGATAAGATGGCATGGGTTAATTCTTTAACAGTGGTCTTACCGCATGAACCGGTTAGAGAGGCAATTCTAGCTTTACTCTTGCGTCTTACTAAATAACCACAATAGCCTAAAGCTTTTAAAGTATCATCACATAAAACTATGCTTACTCTGTCAGTAATACTCTCAGGTAGGACTTTTGATGACACTACTGCTACAGCACCACCTTCAATAGCCTTTTCTATATAGTCGTGTCCATCAAACTTCTCACCTTTTAGAGCTACGAATAAAGCGTTTTTACATTTTCTTGAATCGGTGCTTACAGCATCGATAACTAAATCCTGTCCCTTTAGGATGTAATTTCCAAAGGTTGCAAGTTCACCTAAACTAAAGCTAATCACATTTAACTCCTAAAAGTTCACAGGCAATTTCTCTATCTGAAAAATGAATGGTCTTATCTTTAAAGATCTGATAATCTTCATGACCTTTACCAGCAATCACAATGCAGTCTTTAGGACCTGCTTTTTCAAAAGCATATTCAATAGCTTTACGTCTGTCGGCAATGAGTACAACGTTATTAGCTTCACCAACACCTGAAGCCATATCACGTAAGATTGACTCAGGATCTTCAGAACGAGGATTATCTGAGGTTAAAATAGCCATATCAGAGAAGACTGAGGCTTTAATTGCCATGATAGGTCTCTTGCCCTTATCTCTGTCACCGCCACAGCCTATGATGCAGAAGACTTTACCATCGGGGTGATGTTCTCTTACGCCACGCAATACCTGCTCTACACCGTCTGGGGTATGAGCATAATCAACTACGATATGAGGTTTGCCTTCAGCGCTAAAGCACTCCATACGACCTTTAATTGGTTTTAGTTTTGAAGCTCCGCGTAAGAGTTTTTCAAAATCATAGCCCATTGATAAAAGTACAGTTAAGGCACAGGCAAAGTTCTCGACGTTAAAGCCACCTAATAAACCAATTTCACATTTACCAGAGCCAAAGGTAGATTCAATTTCAAGAGCAATGCCATGAGGCTTATAGGTTACAGATTTAATCCACACATACTGAGAGTAGATTAAAGATGAAACTGAGCCCATAAAGTCGCTCTTGCAGGAATAGGCCACACATTTACCGAAGGTATCTGCATATTTACATCCCTGCTCATTATCTACATTGATTACAAGTCTCTCTTTAGGAACACGTCTTAAGAAATCTTCTTTTGCTTTAGCGTAGTTTTCCATGGTCTTATGGTAATCAAGGTGATCACGAGTTAAATTAGTAAAACCACCTGCAACAAAAGTGCAACCGTCAATTCGACCTTCACAAACACCGATTGAGGATACTTCTAAAGCAGCAAAGCGAGCACCTTCATTTACCATTTCATTTAAAGTCTGTTGCAGTCTTACAGCATCTAAAGTAGTGTTAGAACTCTTTTTTAGAGTTGGTAAAAAACCATATCCTAAAGTTCCAAAGACTGCGCATTTTGTAGAAAAGGTAACACTAAGCCACTGTGCAATCAGCTGAGTGATAGTACTCTTGCCATTAGTACCGGTAATACCGATTAAACCTAATCTTTTAGAAGGTTCATCATAAAAGAAAGAGCAAAACTCACCTAAATTTCTTTTAGCAGACAACTTGATAAAAGGAACAGGAACTTCTTTTAAAAGTTCCTCAGAAGGGGTATTTCCCTCTTCGAACATGATTGCAACAGCACCTAATTCATATGCCTTTTTAGCATAATCAAGACCGTTGGCCTTGGTACCTTTTAAAGCTACAAACAGGCTTCCTTTTTTTACCTGACGTGAATCAACTTCAAGTGATGTACATTCAATGTCAGGAGCTTTTCTTTTAATGCCCAAATACTGAAAGATTTCTTTTAACTTTTTCATCTTTGTTTTTCGCTCTTACCTTTATAAATTCTGTTCTGAAAATGTATTAAAGTCCTTCAGACTTTTATTTTTCACTACTAATTCTTTTCGTCCTTCTCTCGGTCCGGCTTGATGTTATACAGCTGTAAAGCTTTAGACATCACGGCCCTAAATACAGGTCCTGAAACCACACCACCGTAGAACTTACCAGCCTTTGGAGCACTGATAACTACCACTAAAGCAAAACGTGGATTTGAAATAGGAGCAAAGCCTGCGAAGGTTGACATGTAGTATTTACCGTAACCACCAACCGATGCAATTTTAGCAGTACCGGTTTTACCTGCTACACGGTATCTGTCAATAGCAGCCTTGCCACCTGTACCTTGTGCAACTACCGTCTCAAGTGCCTTTTGCATATTAGCTACCTGATTTGACTGAGCAACTAAGGTGCCTTTTGGAGGATTCTTTAATCTTAAAATAGAAACTGGATTTCTGATACCGTTGTTAGCTAAGGTTGCATATGCCTGAGTCAGTTGCAGATTAGTTACAGCCACACCGTAACCAAAGCCTAAAGTAGCTTTATCAATTTCTGACCAGAACTTTCTGTTTTCATTAAGTCTTCCGGTGTTCTCTCCTACAAGACCAGACTCAGTTTTAGAACCAAAGCCAAATCTGGTAAAAACCTGCATGATCTTTTGAGGACCTACTCTCATAGAAATTCTTGCCATACCAGTATTTGAAGAGTACTGAATAATGTCGGCTAAGGTACCCTGAGACATTGCATGAGAGTCACGCACCATCTTGCCATCGACAATAAAAGGTCTGGTGTCAAAGACTTCAGACCAGTTTGTAGCTTTTGCCTCAAGGGCTGCTAATGCCACAATTGGTTTTAGTGTAGATCCAGGCTCAAAGATATCAGTTACAACTCTGTTTTTGGCATTAGTGCTGTCAAAGTGTTTTCTATCATTTGGATCAAATGAAGGCGCATTTGCTAAAGCTAAAATTTCACCTGTTTTAACATCGATCAGGGTTGCAGTACCACTGTCAGCCTCGTTTTCTTCAACTGCCTGTTTTAACATGGCATGAGCATATTCTTGCAGTCGATTATCTACACTTAGCATTAAGTTACCACCAAGATTTCCTTTCTTGACGGTACCTAAGTTTTCAACAATATGGTTATAGCGATCTTTTTTAGCCAATTTGGTGGAAGCAGTTGAGGTTAAATAAGAATTAAAACTCTGCTCTACTCCATAAACACCGACACCCTCACCATTTAAAATACCGACAAGATTTGAGTTAATCTCGCCTGTAGGATAGTGACGACGATAGGAATCATTCAAGATAATTCCGGTCTTTGAAATCTTTCTTACTTCTTTTGCCTTATCAGTCTCGAGATAATGTTTTAAATGCACGTAACGGCGTGTAGGATCTTTAGTCTTTTTGTAGAGCTCATTAACATCAATTTCAAGAATTGAAGCTAACTTTTTCATCTTAGAAGGATCATCATAGACGCCTTCTTCATGTAAAAATTTAGGATCGGCTTCTACGGATTTTACAGGTACAGAAATAGCTAAGATTTTACCATTTCTATCGGTAATTAAACCTCTTGGAGGCTCGTAATGGTAGTTTCTGACGACACGAGCATTACCTTCACGGATAAGATTTTCTGGATAAAGGACCTGTATCCAGAATAACCTGGCTAGGATATATATGAAAAGACAGCCTACAGAAAACCATACGATGGCTATTCTGGTTGTTGATACTTGTAGGCGGCTATAGGATCCATCGTTAACTTGTTTTAAAGCCATTTATCTCAAATCGATTACAACTTCGTCTTCAGTTTTAGGCTGAACCATACCAAGCTTTTCATCAGCATTTTTACGGATCACAGAATACTCTGTTAAGGCTTCTCTGTCAGATAACAGAGTTAACCATTCCTTATGCAGAAGCTCGTTATGCCTTATAACCTCATTATACTGTATAGTCATATCACGGGTCATCTGTACTTGATGCACCTTTAATACGGCTAAAGTTGTAACGACAAGGATCAGAACATAAGTCAAAAGATTTGAGAATATGTCATTTAAAATAGTTGGAACCAAAGCCTTTTTCTGTTTTTTATAACCTTCAAAAAGGCTTAATGATGGTACAGCTAACTGAGACTCACCATCATTCAATAAATCTGTTGGTGCCTGAATTCTAATGATATGTTCATGGGTTACCTGAGTGGTAACACTAGGAACAACCTTTTGCACAGGTTTGACCTGTGGATTAGGTCTATCACCAAACTGAGGTTCCCTCTTTTTAATTTGAGGAGACTCAGTTGGAAAATTCTCTTCTAGCTTTCTTACTGCATTTGACTGTTGCATCTAGGGTAGCCTCTTAAGCCTCTTGCAGATCCTAAGTGTGGCACTTCTAGATCTTACGTTGGCTGCTATTTCTTCAGGAGTTGCCTTAATAGCACCTCCTACAGGCTCCACTTTTGCTGTAGCAAGTCTCATTTTTTCGGCTTCTTCAAAAGTAATTGGAAGGCCATTTGGGATCTTCTGTCCCTGAGACTTATCTTTTATAAATGTTTTTACTATTCTGTCTTCTAAAGAGTGGAATGAGATAACACACAGACGACCATCATCTGCTAATACATCAATACTGCTCTCTAGAGCTTTTTTTAATTCATCAAGCTCGCCGTTTACAGCAATTCTCAAGGCTTGAAAACAGCGGGTAGCTTTGTGTTTAGGAGTAGGCTTACCGCCGATTACTCTTTTAATAAATTCTGATAATTGCAGTGTAGTTTCAAAAGGAGTCTTCTCGCGCTCTCTTACTATAGCTGTAGCTACTTTAGCTGCAAAATTCTCTTCGCCATAAACTTTAAAGATATAGGCGAGATCTTGTTTTGAATAGGTATTAACGATGGTCTTGGCATCTAACTTAGCACTCTGATCCATTCGCATATCTAAAGGACCATCTTTTTCAAAAGAAAAGCCACGAGTAGGATCATCAATCTGAGGAGAGGAAACACCGATATCCATTAAGATACCGTCAACCTTTCCTTCAATACCTAAAGACCCACATACCTCTTTTAGATTTGAAAATGCACTGTGTGTGATTTTAAATCTAGGATCTGTAATGGTTTTGGCTGCTTCTACAGCGGTTAAGTCTCTATCAAGACCATACAATCTGCCATTAGGACCTAATCTTTCTAGAATTTTTCTAGAATGGCCGCCTCGACCAAATGTGGCATCTACATAGATCCCATCTTCCTTGATATTCATGCCTTCAAGGACTTCATTTAGTAATACAGGAATATGTGAAAATGCCATGATAAATTCTTATTATTCTAAATACTTATAGTTTTAAATTAGCAAGCACGCTGTGTGATGCAAGATCTTTTGCTGCCTGCTGTAATAATTCGTCATCAGCCTTACGCTGAAGAGCGAAGTTATCTTCAGACCAAAGCTCAAATTTGTTGTTAAAACCGATAAGATAAGCTTTCTTAGTGATCTCACTTACCTGTCTTAACTCAGGTGGTAATAAAATTCGACCTTGGGCATCTAACTGACAAAAAACTGCACTGCCTAAAACAATACGCTGAATGGTACGACACAGTGGATCAGTCATAGTAGGAAGTGAGCCTAAGGTTGAGACTACGTTATCCCATTCACTGGAAGGGTATAACCATAAACATTTGTCAAACAAGGAGCGAGTGACTATGCACTGACCATCTCCATCATCTGCAAATATTTCTCTATAGCGTGCAGGCACAGACAGTCGCCCTTTAGAATCAAGGGAAACTTCACTTGTTCCACTTAAAAGCAAACCGTCAAACATAATTTAAAAAGCCTAATTCACACTACCTAGTAGTCATTTTGGGGAAAGATTAATACTACTTTCACCACAATTTACCACTTTTACCCATTTAGTTTACCAAATCATATGAGAATTTCAAGAAAATAATATCTAGCTCTTTTATAAAAAATCTTTTAATTCAAGATGTTACAAAGAATATGTAAATGTGGGAGAAAAAATTATTTTTGAAGATTAATCTTCTCTATCGCATTATTAATCAAGGCAATTTATTAAACAAAACAAGAAAAAAATGTGCGCAAATTGTAGCTTAAAATTACGTTGTTATAAGGATGTGATCTATTACACATTTTTTAGTGCAAATAAACTGAAAGATGTCCATTTATGAGCTTATTTTGAACTATTAATGGTCAAACAAATGCAATTGCTGAATATACTGATGTAAAAATATAGAAGTGTATCTTGTGATATTGAGATTTAAATAGAAAGAGGCTTAAAGATGAGTCAACCTGTAAGCCGAGTTCTGTTCTGCTAAGCAGTGGCAACCATTCCTCTAGACCAGCAATCGCTCGCTGGTTCCAGCAATCAACCCGCCCTCGGTTCGGACCAAACCATAGAGAGCCTATTTGATCTTGCTCCAGGTGGAGTTTACCATGCCTTTCCTATTGCTAGAAAAGCGGTGAGCTCTTACCTCGCCATTTCACCCTTACCACAAAGTGGCGGTTTACTTTCTGTTGCACTTGTCATGGGCTTGCGCCCTCCAGGCGTTACCTGGCACCTTGTCCTTCGGAGCTCGGACTTTCCTCCCCCAGTGACCGTATGCTTAAAGATCTTAAACACGCGAGCACGGCAGCGATTGCCCGGTCGACTCACGTGCATTATACATGAAAAATGTTGACTCTTCGAACTGTTAATTACTTTTATTCTAAAGCTTTTTATTCATCGCTTTTGTTTTTAAGATCCAAAGCTAGGTTATATAAATCGTTCTTTTTAATACCAGTAAGATCTGATAAGACATTAGCAACCTGTTTTACAGGAGAGGTCTTGATAAGCTCTGAAATGGCTTTTACTACAGAAGCAGGAACAGAGGATGTTTCCTGTTTTAATGAACCGATAGCTACTACAAACTCACCTTTGGTTCTATCTGGATCTGCCTTTAAAAATGAAGCAGCATCCTTTGCTTTTAATCTATAGAAAGATTCAAATGTCTTAGTCATCTCTCTGCATAAAGTTACATCATGCTCAGGTAAAATCTTACCTACAATTTCCATGGTATCGACGATACGACGTGGGGTCTCATAGAACACAGCTGTGTAATCTGCGTTCTCTAGAGACTGAACCTTTTCTGTTAATTCCTTTTCTTTTACAGGGAAAAAGCCTAAGAACATGAATTTGTCTGTAGGTAATGCACTAGCTTCAAGAGCTGTAATTAAGGCACATGGACCAGGTAGTGGCACTACTCTTACATCTGCTTTTGAGCATAGTGTTACTACTCTATAGCCAGGATCATTGATTAAAGGAGAGCCTGCATCAGAAATTAAAGCGACGATACCGCCATTTTTAACTTCATCAATAATGATAGATGCTCTTTGTTCCTCATTATGATCATGACAGCTAATCATCTTTTTACCAGAGATCCCTAACTTATCTAATAAGATTTTTGAATGTCTGGTATCTTCAGCTGCAATTAAAGTTGCGTTTTTTAGAACTTCAATTGCTCGTAAAGTGATGTCATCAAGATTACCAATTGGAGTAGGAACAATATATAAAGCACTGTCTAACATGTTTAACCTTTTATCTTTGAAAATCACAGCTTCAATTTACTGCTTTCATTTAACTAAGGAAGCATTATACCGTCTGATGGCTTTGCTTTCATGTGAATTTAGGAAAAGCGCCATTCAGTCTTCTTTTACGTAAGGATAGAATGCTCGTCCCCAATCTCTGTCATGATGCTTTAGCATGATATCAAGAACAGATGGCATCAGTTCAGATAAGATTTCACAACCGTCATGCAACTGCATGCGATTAGCTTTACTGTTACAGGTAGCACCACCATGGAAGAGCTGATTTCTGATTGTATAAAGTCTGTCAAAGACAATGTTCAAGACCATAGCTGTATTCTGTGTCATTAAAGCTTTTAATGCTTTTGAATTGTAGCTTTTAAAAGTTAACTCCCAGTCAGCATCTCTGTCACCACTATTGTAATAATTCCAGTATGGTTGATAGGTATACTTATTTTCTAAAAGTGCTTTGATGCTCTGAGAAAATCTTTTCCACAAAATCTTATCTAAAGTCTTTTCTTCATCAAGATCACAAATTACAGTCAAAAAGTCTCTAAAACCAACCTTTTCACCAAAATAACCATCAGTTGAAATCTCTTTGCCATAAGCACAGTTAAAGGCAATCCATAAAGAAATAAACTTCAAATCAATATCTTCTTCTGGTAGCGCTCTAGCCTTTTTAACCCAACTTATGGCTCTGTGAATTCTGATACGAAATGACTCATCACAACCGTCACGAGTCGCTTTGTAGAGTTTTTCAGTGTTTTCAATACACATATCATTACCTATTACATATATCAATCAACAACTTGGCATTACTATCTACTATGAGTGATTTTTGTTTCAATACACGTTACCTATCTCACATTATGGTAAAATATCCAACCAATAATTCATTTGTGATTTAGCAGGAAACTATCGTGAAAGCTAAAAGATCAACATTAAATCTATGTTTATGCAGTTTATTTGCAGCTGCAACCATTACTCTATCTGCTTGTGCTTCAAATGAAGCTACCCAGAAAATCGCATCAACCAATGCTTTTGGTCCATTAAATCTGACCACACAGGAATATCAGCAGGCATTTGATGATGCTTCAAGCGACACTAGCTTTAAAGCTCAAGTTCTTCTGACCCGTTCTCAGATCGTTTCAGGAGATTTAGATAAAGCAGCATCTAACATCAATGATCTATATGCAAATGCGCAGACTGATGTTCAAAAAGATCAGGCTTCTTTAGTTAAAGCTATGCTATTAGTTAAACAGAACCAGTTAAAAGAAGCATCTGCACTGTTAAATCAGGTTAACTATAAAGCTCTTCCAAAGCAGTCACTGTCTTACTACTTAATCTTAAACTCAAATGTAAATGCAAAGCTTTACAGACAGACCAAAGATCCAAAGTATCAGTTAAATGCATTCAAGAACAAAGCTACTTTATTAAAGATTGTTGAAAAGAAATCAGACAGAGCAACTGTTATCACTCAGAGTAACGATTTATTAAAGGCTCTGAGCGATAAAGATTTAGCTCAGGCAATGAAATCAGCTCAATCTGATTATGATAAGGGCTTTATTGAGTACGCTATCATCACTCGTTCACAGAGCAGTGAGCTACAGCAACAGGCTTTAGCAGAGTTCTCAAAGAAATATCCTAACCACCCTGTAAACGAGCTTATCGCTCCTTCTCAGGCACAGGATACAGCAACAGAAACAGCTGACAACACTGTAGTCGATAATGAAGCTGCTAATTCATCAGATGACGCAACACTTGATAATGTAGCTCCAGCTAATGTTCCAGCTAACGCTCTATTCAAGTTCTCAGACGGTGACAGAATTGCAGTGTTATTACCTCTATCAGGTCGTTTTGCTCCAATCGTAGGCGAACCTGCTAAGTTAGGTATCTTAGCTGCTCTAAAAGATAGAAATTCAAACTCAAAAGTTGTTTTCTACGATACCAACAAGAACAACATCTCTGAGATCGTAGCTAAAGTTCAGAATGATGGTACCAAGTTAGTTATCGGTCCTATCTTAAAGCCTGAAGTTAATGCCTTAAATTCAACCGATCTTAAGGTTCCTTCAATCGTCTTAAACCAGCCTGAAGGCAGTAAACCTGCTAATCAGTGGTACTTCGATTTAGGGCCTAACTATGAAGGTGCTATTGCAGCTTCAAAGATCTATGCTGATGGCTACAAGAAACCAGTTGTTATTGCTCAGAGCAGTGATACATCATCACAGCGTTCAGTACACAGCTTTAAGACAACCTTCTCAAAGGTAAATGCAAACGTACCTGTTTGCTATTACTCTGACGTTGCAACCATTAAGACTTCAATGTCAAATTGCCCTCTATCAGAGGCAGACAGTGCTTATGTAAATGCATCAGTTGTTGACGCTGTAGATATAAAAGCTGCTATTCCATCAACAGTTCATGTTTACTTAACTGATAAGAGCTACATTGGTGTTAATAACTCATCTCAAGAGTTAGCTCTAAAAGGTTCAACCTTAGGTGATATGCCTTGGTTATTAACCGATAGCCCATTAAAGGACTCATTCATGCAGTCTTTACCAAAGGCCAATAACCAAGTTCAAAGAGTATTTGCTGCAGCTTATGACAGCGTAAATTTTGCTCTTGTAATTGAGAAGTTAGCTGCTAACAAAGAAGACGTTCTACACGGATTATCAGGAGATATCTCTTTAGGCCAGAACGGTCTAATTGAATCAACTCCTATGTGGGTTGACTTAGGAAAGATTAGATAAGATTAAATCAATAATCTTCTGAAAAGGCGGTTTTATAACCGCCTTTTTTATTTTCAGCCGAAAATACTACTTTAAAATTCTTCTTTAAAAGGTTGCAATCACAACATCTAAATTCCAAAGTTAGGAATTTATATATGATTATTACCGATATAAGAATTAACAATCTGTTATGAAGTGACCTTCCTAATGTATGCGGTAAATCCGTTTCTGTTAAATTTTTAACATCTACAGTTTACACAGTAAATCCACGAATTTACATTCGCGGATGTCACTTCATATTGTCTAATAAGTACACTTTTTCTTGGAAGAGTGAGAATTGTAAACTTGTGGAACACTAATGAAAGGGCTTTATCTTCACTGTTTAAATTTTTGATAAAAAATCAACTGTTGTAATCGTATGCGACACTGATGTAGTTACGGACACACATAAAAATAGATTCGTCTCAAACATAAGGAAATTAGCTCTGACTACAAACAATCAGGTGCACATTCTAGTCCAAAAACTTAATTTTGAAGATGAGCTCGCATATGCAGCAGGATTTAAAGACAAACCACAGTTATATAAAGCCTATAAAGTAGAAGGAGAAAAAGATTAAAAAAAGAAATTTTCACAAAGCTGTAACATCAGAAATGATATTAAAACGTTAAGTATTGATATAGAAAAGCTATGGTCACGATCAACATTGTCTTGTTTTGTAACAGATCCTTGTTTTGTCTCAATTAGAGAATTCATCTGCGATTCTAGTTGTCTACGCTTTAGAATGCAAAATTCATAGACAACTTCAAACTATAACCAATCGTTATTCATCATCCTTTACAAAAGAGAAAGCTGGTTTGTTTTCTTCTTTTGCTGGAGTTGTAGCTTCAATCTTAGTAGCTTCTGATGTCTTGATATCGGAAGGAATTTTGTCATCTTCTGCTAAAACTTCTGATGAAACTTCTTCATCATCTGCTCCATCTTCATCATCCAATTTGAACATTGGAGATTCAGATGCTTCATCAGGATATACTTCATCGTCCGGAGCTAAATCTAACTGCTCTAAAACACTACCTATAGGAAGAGCAGATCCAGACTCTAAAGCAATTAACTGCTCCATAGCATGGAAAGGAATAAAAATATCCTCACTCTTGCCCTTAAAACGAGCTTTGAATGAAATACCTTTAGATAAGCATTGATAATCTGCAATGGCTGAAGGTAAAAGACTTAAGATAATGCGACCATCATTTACATATTCAACAGGAACTCTAACTCCAGGCATCTTAGCATCAACTAACAGATGTGGAGTGATCTTATTGTTGATTAGCCAATCATAATAAGCGGTGAATAGATAAGGTTTTAAGCTTTTTAATCTTTCCATAACAGATATCCTCTGAAGGATATTATACATAAAAAATTCATAAAAAAACCCCTGCGGTGAGGCAGAGGCTTTTGACAAAACAATGAAAATTGTTTTGATATTAACGCTTTGAGTACTGTGGACGTTTACGAGCTTTGTGAAGACCAACCTTCTTACGCTCTACAGCACGAGCATCACGAGTTACGAAGCCAGCCTTACGTAAAGCTGAACGGAAAGTCTCGTCATACTGAATTAAAGCTCTGGTGATGCCTAAGCGGATAGCACCAGCCTGACCAGTGATACCACCACCGTTAACAGTGATGTACAGATCAAACTTGTCAGCAACTTCTAATAACTCTAATGGCTGAGCTACAACCATACGAGAAGTTGGACGACCAAAATACTGATCAAGAGTCTTACCATTGATCTCTAATTTACCAGTACCCTGCTTTAAGAATACACGTGCAGTTGAGTCCTTACGACGACCGGTACCATAATACTGATTTGCAGCCATTTGCTAATGCTCCTTAAAACTTGATAACCTGAGGCTGTTGAGCAGCATGATTATGTGACTCACCAGCATATACCTTTAGCTTACGGAACATAGCACGACCTAATGGTCCCTTTGGAAGCATACCGCGAACAGCAGTCTCGATAACATCCTCTGGCTTACGTGCTAATAACTTCTCGAAAGACTCTGACTTGATTCCACCTGGGAAACCAGTGTGGTGATAATACATCTTGTCGTGAGCCTTGTTACCAGTTACCTTAACCTTTGATGCGTTGATTACGATAACATAATCACCGGTATCTAAGAATGGAGTGTACTCTGGCTTGTGCTTACCGCGTAAACGTAAAGCAATTTCAGTAGCTAGGCGACCTAAAGTCTGACCCTCAGCATCAATAACTAACCAATCACGCTTAATTGTTGATGGTGTTGCAACATAAGTTTTCATTAAAAAACCCTTTTTTGAAGGAAAATTTCCTTTAAAACATACAGATAAAAATATCTGCTCTCTTTCCAAACAGACTGATTGCTCAATCTGCATCAAGCAACTCGGGTGGGAAACCGGTTCCTCGATTAGAGGGGCAATAGTGTATTTTAAACAAAATAGCGACTTTTATCAAACAGTATTTTCATTAATTTTACGCATAAAAATCGAAAATTAATTTTGTTTAGTAACGTTTGAACTAAGCTCTTTTAGGATTGAACCTCTTAAGATAATCTCTTTTATCTTTAAATTCTTATCGACAACTAAAAGATCAGCTCTTTTACCCTCACAGATCTCACCTACTCTGTCGTCAATCTTCAAGGCTCGAGCTGGATTTATGGTACAAGCTTTTACAGCACTCTCAAGACTTATCCTCATGTTTAGAACTGCATTTACAAAGCAGTTATAAAGATTGGTAACAGAGCCAGCTATCGTGCCATCTTTTAAGGTAGCTTTATTTCCTTTTACAAAAACCTTCTGCCCTCCAAGAGAGTATTCTCCGTCATCTAGACCTGTAGCCATCATTGAGTCTGAAATCATGACGATACGGTCATCTCCCATCAATGTGAAGAGAATGTTAACCATGGTTTTATCTACATGCACTCCATCAGTAATCAGCTCACAAAATACATGCTTATTTTCAAAAGTTGCACCGATAGGACCAGGAGCACGATGATTTAATGGAGGCATTGCATTAAAGGTATGAGTAAGCTCATTAGCTCCAGCTTTCATGGCCGCAGTAGCAGTTTCATAGTCTGTTACAGTGTGACCTATGGCGAAAGAGACTTTATTATGAAAAGTTTTAATCAGATCTAAAGCGCCATTCACTTCAGGAGCAATCACGACCTTTTTAATTAAGCCTCGAGAGAATTCATAAAGAGATTCTAAATCTTGTGAATTTGGTTTTAGTACATATTCAGGATTTTGCGCACCTAACTTTTTAGGACTTACAAAAGGACCTTCCATGTAGATACCTTCAAGAGATGCTTCATTATCATTTAACTGCTGTTTAAATTCTAAAGCTGAATTTATACTCTTTTTAATGGCAACTGTTGGCATCGTCATAGTAGCAGGTGCAATTGAAGTTACACCACAAGAAGCTTCATAAGCTGCTAAGGTTTTTACACTATCTAAAGTGCCATCCATAAAGTCGACTTTTGCAGCTCCATGAAAATGCAGATCGATAAAACCAGGGATGACATAACAGTCATCAGCATTGATGACTGTTATGTCATTGATTAAAGACTCATCTTTTGCATCATCACACTTGCCTTTTAGGCAAGAGATAGTGTTACCTACAATTTTAATATCTTTATGTTCAAAACCCTGTTTTGTAAAAACCAAGCCATTTTTTATCAGCATAAACAACTCTTTCTTTATTTTTAGTTATGTCTAAAATGAGCTTTCATAGTCATAAGATGTAGCCCGTATTTATATGTATTATCCAATCTTTTGAGGTTCAAGCTAATGCTCCACGAGAATTATCAACAATAATTATCACCTTTTGTAAAAAAACTTGAAAAAAGTAATGTTCAACCTCAAATAATTAAAAAGTTGTGGCAGTTTTATTAGCCATTTTCGATGATAATTTATTTGATATTTCAATATGTACCGTTTTTATTGAAGCTAAAAAATAAAAACTAAGTATTAACTAAGAAAATAAATTTATTCTCAATAGTGCGCAGTAGCAGAGTAGCCGCGCAGAATTTAAGGTGGGATATGGATAATTACGCGCTCCTAGTAGCAATCTTTTTTGCAGGTTTTATTGTCGGTGCTGCTACATGTTTTTTAGTAATGGCTCAGATCTACAAACACAAAAGAGTTAAGGATGAGCTTTTAAAAACCAAAAGAGCTGCCATTAGAGCTCAACGTACTCTAGACAGGTTCTTTAAAACCTCTTTAGATATGTTTTCTGAGATTGATTCAGCCCATCAGCAATATGTTCAGTTTTTAAAAGAGGCAGCCCAAAAGATTGCACCTGAAGAGGCTGACAGTCACGAATTTTTAAATCAGGGTATATACGAAGGTGTAACCACAAGACAAGAGTCAAAAAGGCAACAGTCAGAAACAACTAAGGAAGTAACTGGTACCTTAGGTGAAATTCCAACACCTAAGGTATTAAGACCAAACGAGATCCAAACTGAATTTACAGATCCTGTGAAGGTAAAAAAGAATATTGAAAAACCTTCTGAGGAAGAAACAGAGACAAAAGAAGAAGTTGTCGAAGAAGAGAAGTTAAAAGTTTAATCAGTCAAGTTAGTAACTTGTACTAAAAAACGATTCTTAAAAAATTGATACTTTTATTTGGGAGTAACAAACAAAGATGTTAAACAAGATTAAGAACGCATCATTAGCAGCCGCAATGGCATTATCAATGACAGTGCTTACAGCAGGTCAGGCTCAGGCTGCAGCCCCTATTATCAATGATTTAATGGCAAAAGGTGATATGCCATCTCTTGCCCCTATGTTAAAAAAGGTACTACCTGGTGTAGTTAATATCTCTGTAAAGGGTAAAAAAGATGTTCAGGGCTTCTCATTACCAGATGAGTTTAGATTTATGTTCCCAGGTATGGGCGACGCATTTGGTCCATCGCAGCCTCGCCAACAGGAATTCCGTGCCCTAGGTTCAGGTGTAATCATCGATGCAGCACAAGGTCTTGTAGTAACTAACAACCACGTTATCGATTCAGCAGATGAGATCAAGGTTCAGTTATCAGATGGTCGCGAGTTTGACGCAAAGTTAGTTGGTAAAGACGCTCACACCGATTTGGCTTTATTAAAGTTAAAAGAGTTTAAGAATTTAACTCAGATCGATTTAGCTGATTCTGACAGTCTTGAAGTTGGTGACTTCGCTGTGGCAATCGGTAACCCATATGGCTTAGGTCAGACTGTAACCTCAGGTATCGTTTCAGCTTTAGGCAGAACTGGACTTAATATTGAAAACATCGAAAACTTCATTCAGACAGATGCTGCTATTAACTCAGGTAACTCAGGTGGTGCTTTAATTAACTTAAACGGTCAGTTAATCGGTATTAATACCGCTATTATGGCTCCTTCAGGTGGCAACATCGGTATCGGCTTTGCAATCCCTGCTAATATGGTGAAGACTGTAACTGAACAGTTATTAAAGTTCGGTGAAGTAAAGCGTGGTTTATTAGGCGTTTCAGGTACTGAATTAAATGCAGATCTTGCTCAAAGCTTTGGTTATAACCAGAGTACTGGTGCTTTCGTAAATGAGGTTATGAAAGGCTCAGGTGCTGATAAAGCTGGTATCAAATCAGGTGATATCATCACTGCTGTAAACGGTAAGAAGGTAACTTCTTTTGCCCAGTTAAGAGCTGAAATTGCCACAATGCGTGAAGGCTCTGAGGTTAATATCACTGTCTTCCGTGACGGTTCATACAAAGACTTTACTGTAAAGATCGGTAAGAACACTGAAGAGGCAGAAGTAACTGCTACAAACTCAAAGAGTATTTCTCCTGCTTTTGAAGGCGCTTCATTTGCAAACGCTAAAGATGGCGGTGTAGAGGTAACTGAAGTAGCTAAAGGCTCTGTTGCTCAGCGCTTTGGTTTACGTAAAGGTGACGTTATCACTGCTGTAAACCGTGCTGAAATTAAGACCATCTCAGATTTGAAGAAGAATCTAGAGAACGTTAAAGGCAAGATTTCAGCAATTAGAATTAACCGTAACGGTGGTACCTTATTTATCACAATCAGATAATTATCTCTGAAGGTTAATCTATAGCTAAGATGTAGTTAAGCTTAACTACAGTCACAAAGGTTAATATTTCCTGTATCTAAAAATGGAGACTTAGGTCTCCATTTTTATTGTCTTTCAGAGCGTTTTGTAATGCTCAGCATATTCTTTTAATGTAGGTTATAATTGAAATAAGCTAAATATCAGGATCAATAAAATGCGCAACAAACAATTCTTAGCCTTACCAGAAAGTCCTACTAGTTTTGAAGAACTGATAGATGAAAATGGTTACTTTGTAGACAAGTCTGAGTTTATAAAGACTGTGTTTACAGATTCAGCCAAAGTTCTGTTGTTTACAAGACCAAGACGTTTTGGTAAGACCCTGCTCATGACCATGTTCAGTCGTTCTTAAAAATAAATCCTGAAAAGCCATTTGATACTTCATTCCAGCAAAAGTACTTTCAAGGCACCAAGATACTAGAAGACAAAGAGTTCTGTTCAAAGTTCATGGGGCATTATCCTGTTATTGATATTACTTTAAAAGATGTTGATGGTAATAACTTTGAAGAAGCTTACAAGATGTTTGCAGATATTGTCTTTAATGTTTCCAAAAGACATTCTTACTTGCTAAACAGCAATAAACTTGATGAATCAGACAAAGTTATCTTAAGACAGCTTACAGATATCAATTATCTAGAAGACATCAATAACTCTCAGAGAGTGAAAAACTCTTTAAAACATTTATCAAGTTTTCTATATAAAGAGTACGAAAAGTATCCAATACTGCTTATAGACGAGTACGATGTACCTTTAGCTAATGCTTCATATCATGACATACAGAATACAAAACTGTATGGAGATGATAAGGAATTTAAAGCAGATTATCATTCACGAATGGTAACCTTAATGAAAGGTTTTTTGGGTATTTTAAAAGATAAAAACGCTCTTACCAAAACAATTATCACAGGATGCTTAAAGGTAGCTAAGAACAGTCTCTTTACAGGTGTAAATAACTTTACTGTAAACAGTGTCGCAGATAAAGAAAAGAAATACACAGATATCATAGGCTTTACAAAAGAAGAAACCTATCAATTTCTAAAAGACTATGAGTTAGACGATTATGCTCAGAAAGTAAAAGAGCATTATGACGGCTACAAGTTCTTTGACAAAGAGATGTTCTGTCCTTGGGATGTAGTTAAATTTGTAAGAAAGAACTTTGATTTTAAGCAAAGTGGTGAACTTTCTGAAATTGAAACAGGTAACTACTGGAATGGTTCGACCTCTGATAACTCTTTGTCTGATTACATAGGCTATTTAACTGATAATGACAATCAAAAGATGCAGGACTTGGTTGATGGTAAGTCAATTAGTTTTAATTTAAACAAGTCCATGAACTATGACACTTTATCAGAGCATAACTCTGATGATTTCTGGTCACTACTCCTACATACAGGTTACCTGACCCTAGACTGGGAAAAGTCAGATGATGAAGAGTTATCTAAAGACCATTCAACTAATAAAAATGTCTTCGCAAGAATTCCTAATTTAGAAATCTTAGATTGCTTTGATTCAAACATTAAAGCAAGGTTTAGTAATGTTGTAAAGAAAGACAACCTTGCTTTAAACATATCTAATGCTCTATTAGAAGGTAATTTTGATTTCGTACATGATAAGTTAGGATCACTATTACGTTCATTTGTATCTGTAAGAGATACTGCAACAAAAGCTACTCTCGAGAATTACTACCACGGTTTCTTAAACGGTATCTTTACTAACTGTAAAGATAATCTAGGTGAATACCACTCTAACTATGAATCAGGTGATGGCTATGCTGATATTACCTTTAATAATCTAGGTGGTACTAAAGCTTGTGTTGTTGAAATTAAAGTCTGCAAAGAAAAAGAAAGTAGAGCAAAAAAAGCTAATGAAGCTATTGAGCAGATCCTTGAAAAACACTATGCAGATACTATTTTTGAAGATGAGAACATTACCTGTGTAAATGCCATAGGCATAGCTTTTTCTGGTAAAAACTGTTTTATATCTTGTAAAAAGATTAAGTAATCTGAAATTGGGGTCAGATCCATTGCTTTTGATTTAATCTTCACAGAATAATTTTGTAAAATCATATAAAGATCAACACATTTTCAAGAGTTTTAGGTTATTCTTTTAGAGAAACTCTACGTATGTGCGAACTCTTTATATGATTATTAGTAAAAAGTCACTCCCCTTTCTTATTCCTGTAGCTGTAGGCGTCATTGTTGGTGTCGCAGTTCTTTTAATAAAACCTTCTACTGGTAAAAAACTAGGAGATCTTATCTATTCGAGCGGTATTTCAACTGAAGGTTATTCATATGCTGTAAATAAAGCAGCGCCTAGCGTTGTAAATATCTATGTGGCCACATTAAAAGAAGACTACACAACTCCCGCTCCAAACTCCATCACCTCATCGGCATCAGGTGTGATCATGGATAAACATGGCATCATAGTAACTAATTACCATGTTGTGCCATCAGGAAACGAACCTAATAAAGCTATCTTTGTGCAAACTCGTGATGGTAAGGTCATGAAAGCCTTTGTTGTAGGTTGTGACAGAAGAACTGATATTGCGGTTTTAACTGTCAGTGAAGATACAACTTTAACTCCAATTACACCTGCTAAAAACGAACCTAATATTGGCGATATTGCACTTGCTATCGGCAATCCTAACAACCTAGGACAAACCGTAACACACGGCATTATTTCTGCTGTATCGCGTTCAGGTTCTGGACTGTTATCTAAAGATCAGATGAATATCCGTCAGGGCGTCCAAGCTTTAATCCAAACTGATGCACCTATCAATCAGGGTAACTCTGGAGGCGCTTTAGTAGATACCAGAGGAAATCTAATTGGCATCAATACAGCTTCATTTAGTGGCGATAATACCTACGGTATTGGCTTTGCTATTCCTGTAAAGATGGTTCGTGAAGTAATGGATGAGATCTTACGTCACGGTAAAGTTGAGCGTGGATATTTAGGTATTTCTGATGACGAAACTACAGCCCTAGATTCAGAGAGCGGTGTCAGAATCGGTTATGTCGATCCTGAAGGACCTGCTTTTGGAATTTTAAAAATTGGTGATCTCATCACCAAAGTTGATGGTTATAGCGTACAGAATGTAAGAGAGCTTATCGATTTAGTCTCTAAGTCAAAACCAAATACAGTCATGAACTTTGAGATTAAACGTGAAGGTAAGGTAAAACAGGAAAAGGTTACTTTAGCTGAAGATAATACTTCTGTTGACTAATTTTCTTTCAAGATAACAACGCCACAAGCTAATGCAGACATTTCTGCTAAAGCTTGTGGCGTTCTTTTAGTAACTATCAAAAGTACTACTTAATAGGTTCAATCTTAGTTAAGATCTTCTGATTTCTGATAGCAGCAGAGATGTCATCTGCTACAGTAAGACCTGCTGTAGTTAACATGTCACCTGTGATCTCAGCATTGATACCGTACTTATATAAATCAGTAAAGTATTTCTGAATGATGAGTCTGCCACCTGCTAATCTTAAAACAGTCTTAGGCAGAACATGTCTGAATAAAGCGATAGTACGTCTTACCTCATCAGGATGAACTGTAGGACGGTTCTCTAAAGGTGTACCCTTAATAGGATTTAAGATATTGATAGGTGTACTGTCTACCTGTAACTTGCGAAGCTCTAAAGCAATATCAACTCTATCCTCTACACTCTCGCCCATACCTAAGATACAGCCAGAGCAAATCTCTAAGCCTGCTTTCTTAGCTAAAACAATAGTATCCTCTTTTTGTTTCATGGTATGAGTTGTGCAGATCTCTTTGAAGAAGTTTGGTGAAGTCTCTAAGTTGTTGTGATAACGCTTAAGACCAGCTTCTTTTAACATTACAAAATCGTCATAGTCTAATAGACCTAAAGAACCACAGCATGAAATCTTAAGTTCTGAAGTGATCTTTTTATAAGCCTGTGCAATAGTTTTTAGCTCAGCTTTAGACAGTCTTACACCTGCAGTTACAATTGAGAAACGGTGCACACCGCGTCTGTCATTTGCCTGAGCTTCTTTAAAGAACTCATCAACTGACTTTAATACAGACTGCTGAATTTCGGTGTTGTAATAGCGGCTCTGAGAACAGAATTTGCAGTTTTCAGAACACTTGCCACACTTGCCATTAGAGATACAACATAACTCAATTGCTTCTTTAAAGAAGTGTGAAGTAATTTTGCTGGCACTTTCCTTGAGTTCCTCAAGAGGAGCATCATATAGCTCTAAAGCTTCCTCTTTTGTAATCTCATATCCATCAATGATTTTATCTGCAAGATCTTTAAGTTGCACTTTTAGCTCCGAAGATAGGAAACGTGTCTTTCTGACAGTTAAATAAATGAAGACAGGATTTCATATCCTGTTAAATTGAGGTCACATTATACACTTTTTGGATAGGTTTTGTATGCATAACAATGGGGAGGCCCATGGATACAGAATAAGTTTTACTCTATGCGTTTATCCATGCTGTTTTGAGTATTTTATTCATCTGACTAAATTTATAGCAAAATTCTAAGGTGACCTTAATAAAGTTAAGTAAAATAGCCTTATTACAGTATGTTAGATTAAAAGAGATGCCACTGATAAACAAAGGGCTTTACAGTCATAAAACTCCTTATTGCACTTACTAAAATAACTAAATTGCGATATAACTATCAGTGTATTCATATATAACAAGAACATATGCTATGACGACATTAAGACTTGGTATTGATATTGGTTCTACCACCATCAAGTTCGTAGTGCTTGATGAGAATGCAAAGATTATTTATAAAAATTACGAAAGACACTTTTCTGAAACAGGCAATGCCTTTAAAAGAAATCTTGAAAAAGTAGCTCCTGTTTTAGGTGATAATCCTTTCTATATTACACTCTCAGGCTCATCAGGTATGGGTGTTGCCTCAAGATTAAACCTGCCTTTTGAGCAGGAAGTGCTCTCCTGTACTAGTGCCATTAACTTACTTGCTAAAGATACAGAAACAGCTATTGAGTTAGGTGGTGAGGACGCAAAGATCACCTATTTAAAGGGTTCACTAGAGCAGCGTATGAATGGAGCCTGCGCTGGTGGTACCGGTGCTTTCATTGATCAGATGGCAAACCTTTTAAATACAGATGCTAAAGGTCTTAATGACTTAGCTAAAAAAGGCTCCAAACTCTATACTATCGCTTCTCGTTGTGGTGTCTTTGCTAAAACTGATATTCAGGCACTCATCAATGATGGTGCTCAAAAAGAGGATCTTGCACTCTCAATTTTCCAGGCTGTCGTCAATCAGACTGTAGGTACTCTAGCACAGGGACGTGCCATTGAAGGTAAGACAGCTTTTCTAGGTGGTCCATTAACTTTCTTGTCTGAATTAAAAGAGCGTTTTATCAAGACATTAAATTTAATAGACGAGGATGTTGTTGCAACACCTGATGCCTGCTACTTTGTAGCTATCGGTGCTGCTATCTGCGATGAAGCCAAATTAACCTCCTTAAAAGAGTTAACAGAATTATCTAAAACAGATCTAAACGCTGTTACCGAGACAAAAAATCACAGTGAACCACTGTTTTCATCTCGTGATGAGTATGATGCTTTTGTAAAAAGACACAGTGAGGATATTGTTAAAAGGACCTCTTTTGACAACTATCATGGTCCTGTCTATGTTGGAATTGATGCAGGCTCTACTACCTCAAAAATTGCAGCTGTAACTGACAAAAACGAGCTTCTATATACCATTTATGGTTCTAATCAGGGTTCACCTTTAAACACAGTCGTCAATGAATTAAAAGAACTTTATGACCATATGCCTCATGACTGCTACATTGCAGGTGTTACTACCACAGGCTATGGCGAGTCTTTAATAAAAGCTGCCTTACATGCTGACTTTGGCGAGGTGGAAACCTTTGCGCACTTGCGTGCAGCTAAAGAGTTCTGTCCTGAGGTGTCCTTTATCATGGATATTGGTGGACAGGATATGAAGTGCTTTTTTGTAAAAGACGGCACTATTGGCAACATCACCTTAAATGAAGCCTGTTCAGCAGGTTGCGGTTCTTTTATTGAAACCTTTGCTAAAGGCTTAAACTTAAGTGCAGCTGAGTTTGCTGATAAAGCAGTAGACTCAAAAGCCCCAGTTGATCTTGGTACTAGATGTACCGTCTTTATGAATTCTAAAGTAAAACAGGCTCAAAAAGATGGCGCCTCAGTAGGAGACATCTCAGCTGGTATCTCCATTTCCGTAATTAAAAACGCACTCTTTAAAGTAATGCAGTTAAAGGATGTGGGATCTCTAGGTGATCACATCGTAGTTCAAGGTGGTACTTTCTTGAACAACGCTGTTTTAAAAGCCATGGAAACCTTACTTAATAAAAAAGTAATTCGTCCTGATATCTCAGGTCACATGGGTGCCTACGGCGCAGCTATATTAGCGCATGAATCAGCAACGCTTAAAGAAAAGGATGGAAAACCTTATGTTTCATCTATTCTAAAACGTGAAGAACTCGATTCCTTTACCTATAAAACCAGATCATACAGATGCCACAAATGTGGGAACAACTGCATGATCACCATGCAGATCTTCCCCGACAACTCACGACACTTTACAGGTAACCGCTGTGAAAAAGGTATTGGCGGTAAAGTTGCAAGTACAGACAAAAACACCAACAATCTGTATCGTTACAAATATCAAAGAGTCTTTGACTATAAACCTTTAGATGAGAATAAGGCTCCTCGTGGCGTTATCGGTATTCCACGTTGCCTTAACATGTACGAGGATTTTCCATTCTGGTTTACCTTATTAACCAAATTAGGCTACAGAGTTGTCTTATCTGAAGAATCATCTGCAGCCCTATACGCTAAAGGACTTGCTACTATTCCATCAGACTCACTTTGCTATCCGGCAAAGCTAGTTCACGGTCATATCATGAGCCTTATTGAAGCAGACGTTAAAAAGATCTTCTACCCATGCCTGCCATTTAATCTTGTGGACAGAACTCATCCTAATGACAATCACTACAACTGCCCTGTTGTAGCCTCATATGCTGAGAATATTCGTGGCAATATGGATATTCTAAAGACAGAGAATGTTACCTTCTTACAGCCTTTCTTACCTATTAACAATCAAAAGCGTCTGTGCAAACGCTTAATTGAAGAGTTCAAAGCAGAAAAGCTTACTAAAAAGGAAGTAGAAGAGGCCTGCAGCGCAGCCTATGCTGAACTTGAACACTACAAACAGGATGTAAGAGAGTTTGCTCAAAATGTAATTCAAAAGGCTCGTGCTGAAAATCGCCACCTTATCATGTTAGTAGGTCGTCCATACCATATTGATCCAGAAATCAACCATGGTATTGCCGATATGATTGAATCCTATGGTCTTGCGGTAATTTCTGAAGACAGCGTCTACCACGAAAAGATTAAAGTTAATAAAGTAGGTCTTATCAATCAATGGAGCTATCATGCCAGACTTTATCATGCAGCTGAGTTTGCCGTAGAGAATAAAGACGTAACTCTAATTCAGTTAAGCTCATTTGGCTGTGGACTTGATGCTATTACTACAGATCAGGTAAAAGAGATCTTAGAAGAGCATCAGCGTATCTATACTTTAATTAAGTTAGATGAAGTCTCAAACTTGGGTGCAGCAAGAATCAGACTGCGTTCATTATTAGCAGCATTAGCTCGTAAGTCAGTACCTGTATTTACCCCAATACCGTTTACAGACAGACCTCACTTTACTAAAGAATGTGTTAGAAAGCATACAATTCTGGCACCTCAAATGGCACCAATCCATTTTGAGCTTTTCAAAACTGTTTTAGCAAAGTTTGGTTATAACGTGGTAATTCCAGCACTGCCTGATAAATCATCGATTGATTTAGGTTTGCGCTATGTCAACAACGACATGTGCTACCCAGCAATCGTAGTTATTGGTCAAATGTTAGAGGCTTTAAAATCAGGTCTTTATGATCCTGACAATACCTCCATCATGCTCTTCCAGACTTGTGGTGCATGTAGAGCTACCAACTATATTGCCGTTTTACGTAAAGCTTTAAAATACGCAGGCTTCCCTCAGGTACCTGTTTTTGCTATCTATGGGCTTGAAACCGACGAGTTCAAGATGCCAACAGCCATGTTCAAAGATGCAATTAAAGCTGCTGTCTATGGCGATCTGTTAATGAAATTAACTAACAGAGTAAGACCTTATGAGGTACATACAGGTGAAACTAAAAAGTACTTTGAAAAGTGGCTTAATAACTGCAAGGATGAGCTTTTAAACAGTTCTAACCGTAAGTACAAGGACAATATCTTTGATATGGTCAAAGACTTTGAGAGTATTGAGATTAACCATATAAAAAAGCCAAAGGTAGGTATCGTGGGTGAGATCTTAGTAAAATATCACCCTGTAGCTAACAATTATCTTGAAAAAGAACTCTTTGAAGAAGGCGCTGAGGTTGTAATGCCTGACTTTGTAGATTTCTTCTTGTACTTAGCTGGCGATCCTATCATTGAGCATAACCTTCTAGAAGGCAAGCTCTTAAACAAGTTCTTTGCGCTCACTTTCATACGCTTAGTTGAGCATTACAGAAAGTATGTTTATAAAGCTCTAAAACACTCTAAGAGATTTACTCCACCTTTGAACATCTTTACTACAGCAAAGCTTGCTGGCAAGTTCGTGTCTTTAGGTAATATGGCTGGTGAAGGCTGGTTCCTAACTGGTGAAATGGTAAAACTTATTGAAAACGGGGTACCTAACATTGTGTGCCTGCAACCTTTTGGTTGTCTGCCAAATCACATCACAGGTAAAGGCGTAGTGCACTCATTACGACAAAACTATGAAGAGGCTAACATAGTTTCCATTGACTGTGATGCTGGTGCCTCTGAGGTAAATCAGCTAAACCGTGTAAAACTCATGTTAGGTGTGGCAAAAGCTAATCTTAATAAGAAACAAAACTAAAGACTTTAAACAATCTGACTTTATGGTTATGAAGTCAGATTAAATTTGATCTTTTAAATTTTAGATGTTGATGCCTATTACACCCCCAAAAAATTAAACCTCATCTTTAAAAATACCCTCTCCTTAAGTCTTCACAGTAAGCAAAGCTACTGTTACACTCACGCGATAACCATAAGGATCCACCAACATGGCAAGACGTAAAAAAGAACCACAAAGTGTACACAGAAAAGCAATAGCTTTAGTTGCTCAAGCTCTGTTTTTACAAAAATGAATTGAGCATACAAGCATGGACGATATAGCAAAAAAAATTCAGGTTACAGCAAAGCTACTTTGTATGTTTATTTTAAAAGTAAAGAGATCTTAACTTCATACTTAGTGTTGCAAAGTATGCAAACCTTTTATGATTTTATTTACAAAGTTCTTCATGAAAATAACACCTGTAAAAAACATTTCTTTGGTATTTGCAATTCTCTGTATGAATATCACAAGCTCTACCCTCTGTACTTTTCTCTAGTACATAAGACCATCAGATTTGATGAGAAATGTGATAACTTTTTACCAGAGGAAAAGGAAACTTTTGAAGTAGGTGAAAAGATTAACGCTATTGTCTATGACTTTATAGATTCTGGTATAAAGAATGGAGATTTTCGCTCCGATCTTAAGATTAAACCTACCATCTTTACTATTTGGGGCATGGTATCAGGTCTAATTGAATTAGCCTCAAATAAAGAAGAATACCTAAAGACCATTATTGAAGTTGATAAAAACGACTTTTTACAAAATGGCTTTGCACTCATCTTTGATTCTATTAAAGCCAGATAGACAACTTTAAACAAGCTTTATTGATCTTCTCAATGTCTTAACTTTGTAAGAATAAGCTAAAACACCGCAAAAAAATGGGAGGCGCAAGCCTCCCCATAGATGATTATCAAACAAGTTAGTTTATCTAAAATCTTCTACACTAGTCGGTTACCACCAAGCTTCAGCCTGGATACCGAAGATGTAGTTATCCTTGTAGTACTTGTCGCCGTCTGCGTTACGGATACCCTTAGTCCAGTTAGCATCGGTCTTATCCCAATCGCTAGCATGTAAGTAGGTTACGAAGAAGCGTACCTCAGGACGTGAGAAGATATCAGCTGTAGGTGCAATAGCATAAGCTAAGGTGTACTTCTGCTGTCTCTCTAATACCTTATCCTGACCTGCATATTTGGTGTGATTCCAGTAAGCACCAATTTCAGCTAATAATCTGGTGTACTTGGTTAACTGGTAGCTAGGACGTACAACAACTCTGAAGCTGTCCTTACGATCAATTGGTGTATAGCCGTTCTCTGAAGCCTTAGTTAGCTTAGATGATACGTCACCTTTCTGACCATAGAATGAGGTTACTGAGTAGTCTTCAGATACATGGTTCTCAACACCGTATGCAACAACGTGTAACATGCTTAAGTTTTCACAGATTGTAGTTACACCTGTGTTAATAATGTTAAGACCTTTAGCATTGTCTGAATTGTGCCAGAAGTCCATCCACAGATCGCCAATATCAATAGCATGGTGAGCTAATCCGCCGGTTGTATACTGAACGATAGTCTTATTCCAACCACCGTTGAAGCTCTGAGAGAACTGAGCAGTTGCCATGTAAGCATCGCCTAGGTTGAACTGACCATTGTAACCTTCATAGAAAGATACCTGACCATTACGATCATCACCCTCGCCCTTCTTTGGCATTACATAGGTGAAACCAAACTCAGTCCAGGCACCATCCCATGGAGCCCAGCCTGCGTAACGAGCATCTAAATAGTTAACATTGATTGACTTGCTCTTATCATATAGCTTGTAGCCACGATTGTTCTCATCAACCCATCCCCACTCGTTCCAGTTCTGATCATTGTATCTGTACTGGAAACCTTCAGCATCATTACGGGTCCATGCTAAAGATAACTTACCAGGACCTACCTGTAAGTACTCAAGACCACCACCTAGACCTGATACGTTATAGTACTTAACATCGAGCTGATGTATATCCTCACGCTGATAATGACGCTTACCGCCCCAAACTACAGCATCTGGATCATTAGGGATTAAACCTTTAATCTGAATGTTTAACTGCTCTAAATCAGTGTCAGTTTTCTCACCACGGCCGATACCATTGTTGTATAAAGCAAACATGGTCTCACCACGGATTGATAAATCGTCTGATTCAAAAACATTTGCGCCTAAGCCGATATCAGACCAAACATCTGACTCGTTACCTAAACGACCTAAGAAATTCTTGTTCTGTGTGAACTGTCCACCATCACGAGATGAACCAACACTAGCACGGAAATATGTACCCCCAAAGTCAACAGCAGGTGCAGCATATGCAACTGATGAAGCCATGGTTGCAACAGCAACACATGCAGCAAGCATAGTTAATTTTTTCATAAATTTTTTCCTAAGTTATGTTTGAGTAATAAATGTAAATGTGATGTTATACGATCACATTGACATAAATCATAGGTTATTATTTTTTCGATTTAAAGATTAATTTAACTAAAAGTCGATCTGAATCAAAATTTTTTAATATTTTAAACATAGAAATGTGAGCGCATTTCTTTTAAAATTATGAGCACATTCTTTGTGCATCATGAAGTATGTGCTTTTGTGAGATAAAATGTCTTTTTACAATTTTGTTGAATATTTCGTACACAATGACTAATTTTGTATAAAAGTGCTCAATAAATTAAGCTATACTAGATACATGAACGAATTAGGCTTTGAAAACACCTTTGTGCTATCAAAGCATTTAATAATAAAACATGGGCTATAAAAATATAACAATGGATACTAAGAACAGAAAAGTCACAATGAAAGATGTGGCTGAAAAAGCCGGTGTCTCATATCAGACCGTATCAAGAGTCTTGAATAACTCATGTAACGTCTCATCTGCTACCAAAGATAAGATTGAAAACGCAATTGCAGAGCTAAAATACGTGCCAAATCTTTTGGCACAGCAGCTTGCAAAAAAAGAAGTTAATGTATTAGGGATCATAAGTACCGCTCTGCTATCTCAGGCATCTGTGGATGTAGCATCATTAGTGCGTAAGTATGCTCTTGAAAAAGGTTACTCTATTGCCATTAACCTTATAGGTAAAAATGACTATGAGAGTGTTGAAGCTTCAATTATGGAGCTTAAAAGCCAGTTAGTTTCAAAGGTAGTTATCAATATACCTATGGATTCACTGGATGCGATAAATCTTACAAAGAATTATCCTGACATGCAGATCCTCTTTGTGGACGTTGATCCTTACTGCCCTGTCTTTAATGTTACCTTCAACCCTGCTGACGGAACCCTGTTCTCGGTATCTCATCTAAGAGAATTAGGTCATAAAAAGGTAGCTCTTTTAGCAGGTCCAGAAGGTGTATCCTCAGCAGACTCTAGACTTAAGTGTTGGAGAGAAGGCTTAAAAATCAACAATCTTGATGAAGTTTGCCTTGAAAGAGGAGACTGGACAGCTCAAAGCGGTTATATAGCAACTGTTAAGATGTTACGCGATCACCACGACTTTACAGCAATTCTGGTTGGTAATGATCAGATGGCTCTAGGTGCTATAAGCGCTTTAAATCAGAATCTTAAAAAAGTTCCTGATGATATCTCTGTAATTGGTTATGACGATTATGTAGACAGCGCTTACTATCTGCCACCATTAACCTCTGTTCATTTAGATAGAGATTTGCAGTGTCGTTTGGCTGTAGAAAAACTTACCAATCCAGATGAACCGAAAGTGTCCTCCGTGCTTCCTACAACTTTGATTGTAAGAAAATCATCAGACAAAGTAAGAGAATCTAAACAGGATCTTAAGAGTCTAGCTAATAAGTTAAGAGAAGTTGCTTCTCTTTTAGAGCAAAATGAAAGTGAGCAGTAGAAGAAAAGACTTATAGCTTTACTATTTGATCCTCAGAAATATCAAAAGCTATGGAGATAAATCCATAGCTTTATTTTTTGGAGAAGAACTTAATTAGACATCAGCAAAACATCTCAAAAATGCCGATGTCATCAATACTACATCTGTGATCTGAAAGCTTCAATCTGCTGATTGATTAACTTTACAGCATCATCTAATGCTGATTTAACATCCTGCTTGCCTACTAAGCACAGTTGCAAGCTTGAATCCATAGGCACCCAAACCTCTGCCATCTCAGGAATTGAAGGCATTGGGTATGATCTTAAAGCCTGCTCTGCAAAAGCTGAAGCAATCTCATTATTCTTAATAATAGGATCATTTAATACAGATACTAATGGTGGGATCTCTGTAGTAGTTTCAAAGCGGATCTTTGCATACTTAGGCTGATTGGCAAAGTTAATGAACTTCTGAGCTAATTCCTGGTTCTTAGTCCAATGTGAAATTACATAGCCACGAACGCCCATAAATGAGGTCATATCCTTACCATTAGGCATCTTTGGTAATGGTACTACACCAAAGTTAATACCTGATTTCTGGTAAGGCTCAACTACCCAAGGGCCGTTAATTACAGCAGCAGCTTTACCTTCAGTGAATAATGAATCAATAGCATTTAAGCCATTCTGTCCCATAATACCCACAGGGAACAGACCATCTTTATAGAACTTTGAAATGTACTCTGTAGCCTGTACTGAACCATCATTGTTAAAGCCTACATCCTCAGCATTGTAGTTGCCGGTTTTATCTTTACCAAATACATAAGCACCATATGGCTCTAAAGCAGAGATTGCATAATAAATTTCATCAAACTTAGCCAATAAACCTAACTTACCTTCAGCAACTCTCTTTGATGAGTATGCATAGTAGTCATCCATGGTCTTTAAAGGCTCTTTAATGATATCTTTGTTATAGAAAAGACCTAAAGTCTCAATCACCTTAGGAATACCATATAATTTCTGATCCTGGGTGAAAGCTTCAATAGACTGAGGCAGATAGTCATCAGTAGGAGTTAACTTAGTATCAATAGGATTGATAAGCCCCTGAACTACAGCAGAACCTAACTGATCGTTAGGAATTAGCATCACGTCAGCACCGATGCCAGCAGGACCGTCTAAACGGATCTTTTCTAGCTGTAAGGTGTAACGCATCTCAACGATGTTTACTTTTACACCAGTCTCTTTTTCAAAGTCTTGAGCTGCCTGCTCGATACCCTTGCCTTTTTGCAGATCTTCCCAAACGGTGATCTGTTCAGCAGCATTTACAGCAGTAGTTAAACATAGGACAGAACTTACAACTAATGATAGTTTTGAGAGTAATTTCATAACTGATTTTCCCTAGGTTGTTTGATTGTTGTTTTCATTAAGATTGTTGTTAAACAAGTTTAAAAATGTTTGTTTAAAATCTTTGTATAATTTAACAAAAGCGCATTCCTTGCGATATGTATGCGTTTTCATTGCTTATGAGTATAAAGTAATAAGTAAGATAATGTAGTAGATTTAACACATTTTGTGATAAATCGCCCAATATTTATCAATTTTCACATATTTTTTTGACATTTTATGAGCAATAGCAATCAATTATCAAAAAATTATCTTAATATTCAATAAATAAGATTTTATTGACAAAACAAAGACTGTAATATTTTCTGAATAAGTTATTCAGAAAATACTACCAATTTGGAATGAAAAAAACCTAGTCTGTCTTCGAGAGTTTAAAACAGACTAGGATGATGAATAATTGATGAAAAATAACAAATTTCAATAATTATGGGATCTTGGACTAAAGCTGGTTATTCTGTCGCTGCTTCTCGTTTGCGTAAATACGCTCATCCTTTTCATTAAAGAGCATAATGTTCTTGATTAGAGTTGAAACCTGAGTCTTCTGACGAGCAGGTGCATGAACATCACCTGGCAGAATTACCTTAAAGTTATCCTGACCACAGCAGGTACCGTATACATAAGTGTTGTTGCCTAAACGCTCTACAACATCTGAGTCAAAGTTTAGAGTTACACCAGGCTCACCACCTATAACTTCAAGTGATTTCTGAATTGCACCAATACTGATATACTCAGGGCGAATACCAACTGTTACCTTGTCGCCAGCCTTTACACCATCAGTTAGAGCAGGGATCTTAACATCCTGACCGTCTAAGGCTACATGGGCAAAGCCAGGTTCTACCTTAGAAATAGTAGTAGGGATGAAGTTCATCTTAGGAGATCCGATAAAGCCTGCTACGAACTTGTTGCATGGATTGTAGTAAAGATCCATAGGAGCACCGACCTGCTCAACCTTACCAAAGTTCATAACTACGATCTTGTCAGCTAAGGTCATAGCTTCAACCTGATCATGGGTAACATAAACCATGGTGGTCTTCATCTCGTGGTGCATTCTGGCAATATGCAGACGCATCTCAACTCTTAACTCAGCATCAAGATTTGATAAAGGCTCATCGAAAGTGAATACCTTAGGCTTTCTTACAATGGCACGACCGATGGCAACACGCTGTCTCTGACCTCCTGATAACTGCTTTGGCTTTCTGTCTAATAAGTGCTCAATCTGCAAAGCTTTAGCTACTTCATGAACTTCACGCTCAATCTCAGCCTTTGGCACCTTATGGATCTTTAAAGAATAAGCCATGTTCTCAGCTACAGTCATATGTGGATATAGAGCATAGGACTGGAACACCATAGCAACACCACGATCTGCAGGGGTTACATCATTAACAACTTCGTTATCAATTAACAGCTCACCTTCAGTAATTTCCTCAAGACCTGCAATCATTCTTAACATGGTTGATTTACCACAACCTGAAGGACCTACGAAGACAGTTAACTCACCATCTTCAATACGCAGATTGATATTCTTTAAAGTAACTACCTTGCCGTAAGCCTTGGTTACATTTCTCAACTCGATACTTGCCATCTAATAACTCTCCGATGAACTGTTTGTTTATAAGCTAATATAACTAGCTTTAAAAATTGTAAATCTGCATCATGTAACTTTAAAAGTGTATTTTGTAACATTGATTTTGTATGTTTTTATACATAAGTTCAACATGATTTGATCATAAATATACATTTCTTTTGTACTTGATGATTATTTTTTGTACATTTTTGTGATATTCATCAAGTAAATTACATCATCTTGTGTATTTTAATTCATTTACATACTACCTTATATAAAAAGCATAAATTACTTATTTGTTAATTTATTCTTATTTAAACACACGCTCAGCGATCAAAAATGTGTAGCGTTCACATACAGGAGTTTATATGACTAACTTATCTAAATTAGCCTTTGCTTTAGGCTTAACCTTAGCATCAGGCTTAGCTGCAGCTCAGACACAGTTAAATGTTTGGGAGGATATCCAAAAATCTAAAGGTATCGCTCAGGCTGTTGCAGACTTCGAAAAAAAGTTTGATGTAAAAGTTAACATTCAGGAAATGCCTTATATACAACAGCTCGAAAAATTACGTTTAGACGGTCCTGCTGGTATCGGTCCTGATGTAATGATTATTCCTCACGATCAGTTAGGCGCTGCTGTTGTACAGAATTTAATTACTCCTGTTAAGTCAATGCAGGAAAACGCAGACAAGTACATCAATTCAGCAGTCTCAGCTTTTACCGCAAACGGTCAGATCTATGGCGTACCTAAAGTTGTAGAGACAGTTGTAATGTTCTACAACAAAGAAATGATTAAAAAGCCTTTTGAAACTTTTGATGAGTACTATAAGTATTCAAAAGAGCACACCAAAGACGGCTACTTTGGCCTATTAGCTAAGTTTGACTCAATCTACTACGCTTATGGTGCTCTAGCTCCATATGGTGCTTATGTATTCAAGCGCGATGCTGACGGTAATTATGATGCCGAGGATGTAGGTCTGTCAAATGACGGCGCAGTACAGGGTGTTGAGTACATCAAAAAGTTCTACACTGAAGGCTTATTCCCAACAGGCATCATCGGTGACAACGGTATCAACGCTATCGATACACTCTTTACTGAAAAGAAAGCAGCTGCTGTTATCAATGGACCATGGGCTGTTGATCCATACACAAAAGCAGGTGTTGATTTTGGTGTAGTACCACTACCAAAATTACCAAACGGCAAAGACATGAGCTCATTTATGGGTGTTAAAGGTTATGTAATCTCATCATGGGCAAAAGATCATGATTTAGCTGAGAAGTTCATCAATTTCATCAACCAGCCTAAATATGCAGCCATCCGCTTTAAGGAGACCATGGAGATCCCTCCTATTAAGGAAGTTATGGCTGACCCAATCATTCAGGACAACGCAATTGCTTCAGCTATTGCAACTCAGGCATCTCGTGCAACTCCAATGCCTTCAATTCCTGAGATGTCTGAAGTTTGGGGTCCTATCGATGCAGCGCTACAGTTAAGCGTAACTGGTAAGCAGGATGTTAAATCTGCTCTGCAGGGTGCTACCGATCATATCCACAACCAGATCGAAGCATTCCGCTCTGGCATGTAATTATAATTAACCTAAGGGCAGAGCAATCTGCCCTTTATAAAAAATCCAACAAACTAATTTATAACATTTAATAAAACAATTGGTGGTCGAAGTGGAAGTTGTCAATACTAGTAAAGGGAATGTCAATGCAACACATCATGCATTAACAGCTCTTATTTTAGGCATTATTCCTGGTGGCGGTCAGTTCTATAACCGTCAGTGGGTAAAAGGTCTTATCTTTTTTATCTTTCTAGTAAGTTTCTTTTCTTGCTCAAAAGATTTAGTTTCTCACGGTCTGTGGGGATTAGTCACATTAGGTGAACAGGTTCCACGTGATAACTCAATCTTCTTACTAGCAGAAGGCATTATCACCGTTTTAATGGTGATCTTAGCTCTGGCTCTTTGGGGCGTTTCCTTACATGATGCTTACGAGTGCGGTAAGAGAAGAGATGAAGGTAAAGCTCTTTACTCAGTTCGTCGCCAGTACAAAAACCTTTTAGATAACGGTTTCCCATACTTAATGATAGCCCCTGGCTTTATCATTTTAGTATTCGTAGTTATCTTCCCTATTATCTTTGGTTTTGCAATTGCATTTACCAACTACAACCTTTATAACGCACCTCCAGCAAAATTAGTTCACTGGGTCGGCTTTAAGATCTTTGAGAACATCTTCTCCTTAAAGTTATGGCGTAACACTTTCTTTGATGTATTGCAGTGGACTGTGGTTTGGACAGTACTTGCAACTACCTTACAGTGCTCAGTTGGTGTGTTACTGGCTATCTTAGTAAACCAGAAAGACTTGCGCTTTAGAGGTATTGTAAGAACCATCTTCATTTTACCTTGGGCAGTACCTGGTTTCGTAACCATCTTAGTATTCGCTGGTATGTTCAACGACAGCTTTGGTGTTATCAACAATTCAATTCTGCCTATGTTTGGCATTGAGCCTAAAGCTTGGATGACTGATCCTTTCTGGACTAAAACTGCTTTAATCATGATGCAGACTTGGTTAGGATTCCCATTTGTATTTGCTATGACCACAGGCGTACTACAGGCAATCCCTGAGGATCTGTATGAGGCAGCTACCATGGATGGCGCAAGCTCATTTACAAAGCTACGTACAATCACACTACCATTAGTGCTGTACTCCATTGCTCCAATTATCATTACTCAGTACACCTTTAACTTTAACAACTTCAACATCATTTACTTGTTCAACAATGGTGGTCCTGCTGTCCCTGGTTCAAACGCAGGTGGTACTGATATCTTAGTATCATGGATTTATAAGTTAACCATGAGCTCTTCACAGTACTCTGTAGCAGCTGCAATCACCATTCTACTGTCAATCTTTGTAGTAGGTATCGCTCTATGGCAGTTCAGAAGATCAAGTGCTTTCAAGAATGATGAGATGATGTAAGAGGAACAGAAAAATGGTTAAAAGCAGTATTAAACGTCAGACTCATATAAGACTAGGTTTAACCTGGCTTGTAATAGGTTTTGTAAGCTTGCTCATTATCTATCCATTAGTATGGACAGTAGGTGCATCACTAAATCCTGGTAACAGCTTAATGAGCTCTTCAATTATTCCTAAGAATATATCATTAGAGCACTACGCTGCCCTGTTCAATGGTCAGGTAGATTATGTAACCTGGTATTGGAATTCCATGAAGATCAGTTTCTTTACCATGGTATTAACCTTAATCTTTGTAAGCTTTACAGCTTACTCATTCTCACGCTTCCGTTTCGTCGGTCGTAAGAATGGTTTGGTTCTGTTCCTATTACTACAAATGATCCCTCAGTTCTCAGCACTGATTGCTATCTTTGTACTGTCACAGATGTTAGGACTTGTAAACTCACATTTAGCTTTAGTCTTAATCTATGTAGGCGGCATGATCCCTATGAACACTTACTTGATGAAAGGCTATATCGATGCTATTCCTCGTGATATGGATGAGTCTGCAAGAATGGATGGCGCAGGTCACTTCAGAATCTTCTGTGAGATCATTATGCCTTTATCAAAGCCAATTATTGCTGTAATTGCCCTGTTCTCATTTACAGGTCCATTAGGCGATTTCATTCTATCAACCACTATTTTAAGAACACCTGATCAGTTCACACTGCCAATTGGTCTGTATAACTTAGTTTCCATGAAGATGGGTGCAAGTTACACCACCTATGCAGCTGGTGCCGTACTGATTTCAGTACCTGTTGCCCTACTGTTCTTATGGTTACAGAAATTCTTCGTATCAGGACTTACAGCTGGTGGTTCAAAGGGTTAATCAACAAACATAATCTAGGAAAAAAAATCATGAATAAATCATTAAAAGTGCTGGCAGTAGCTGTACTGTCAGCAATTGTGGGAGCATGCGCTTCAAATAATGCAGCTAACAATGATAATAATGTTGCAAATCAAGCAGTTGTAACTAAAAACATACAATTTACCAAAGCAAATCTACCATCATCATTTGTAAAAGGTGCTGATGTTTCAGAGTTAGCTGAAATGGAAGAGAACGGCTTTAAGTACTTTGATGCTAACGGCAATGAAGCTGATGCACTTACCATTTTAAAGAACAACGGCATCAACTATATGCGTGTACGCCTCTGGGTTGATCCACAGGATAAAGACGGTAATACCTATGGCGCAGGTCATAATGATTTAAAGACAACTTTAGCCTTAGCTAAGAGAATTAAAGCTTTAGGTGTTAAGTTCTTATTAGACTTCCACTATTCAGATTTCTGGACAGATCCTGGCAAACAGTTAAAACCTAAAGCTTGGGAAAAACTATCTTTTGCAGAGCTAAACAAAGCTATCTACAAATACACTAAAGACACCATCGCTACCTTCAAAAAAGAAGGTGTAATGCCTGATATGGTTCAGATAGGTAATGAGATTAACTCAGGTATCCTATGGCCTGAAGGCAAGAGCTGGGGTGGCGACGGTCACGAGTTTGACCGATTAGCAGAGCTTTTAAAATCAGCTATCAAAGGCTTTAATGAAGCTAAAGGTGACTCTGAATGTAAGGTTATGCTTCACCTAGCAAAGGGTCCAGATCAGAGCTTATACAAGTGGTGGTTTGACGAAATCACCAAGCGCAATGTTCCATTTGATGTAATCGGTATGTCTATGTACACCTGGTGGGATGGCGGTATTCAAGCACTTGAGGACAACATCAAGTGGGTTCGTGAGACTTACGGAAAAGAAGTTCAGGTAGTTGAAGGCAGCTATCCATATACCTTGGTAAGTGAAGACAATTTAGCGAATGACTTCTCAGAAAAGGATGCTAAGACCTCTGGCTATGAAGCATCAGTACAGGGGCAGTACTCATACTTAAAAGATCTTCTAGAAGGAATCAACAAAGCAGGAGGCACAGGCTTCTTCTACTGGGGTACAACCTGGAAGACAGTTAAGGGTAAAGAGATCTCCTGGGGAACTCCTGCTTCATTTAAATACATTAGCTGCGATGCAAGCTGCACCGTAGGTAATGCTCGTGAGAATCAGGCTCTATTTGATAAGGACGGTAAAGTTCTTGAGTCTGTAAAAGTATTTAACGATTAGCAAAACGGAATTATTACTATGTCTTTTAAACCTTTATTTGGACAGCAAAAGATCTTCTACGGAGCTGACTATAACCCTGAGCAGTGGTTAGACTCTCCTGAGATCTTAGAAAAAGATTTAGAGCTTATGAAACAGGCTCACTGTTCGGTTATGTCTGTAGGCATCTTTTCATGGGCAAAGCTAGAGCCTCAAGAAGGTGTATACAATTTTGAGTGGTTAGATAAGGTTCTTGATAACCTAAACAGTATCGGCGTTAAGGTATTTTTAGCAACTCCAAGTGGCGCTCGTCCAGGCTGGATGTCTAAAAAATACCCTGAGGTCTTAAGAGTTTGGGAAAATCGAGTAAGAGCACTGCATGGTGGTCGTCACAATCATTGCTCATCATCTCCTGTATACCGTGAGATGGTAAGAAAGATTGATACAGCATTGGCTGAGCGTTACTCACACCACCCTGCTGTATTAGGCTGGCATATCTCTAATGAGTTCTCAGGCTCATGCCACTGTGAGTACTGCCAGAAACGCTTTAGAGAGTGGCTAAAGCAAAAATATAAGACCTTAGATAACTTAAATAAAGCTTACTGGTCAACTTTCTGGAGCCATACCTATTCAGCATGGGATGAGATTGAGTCACCTTCATCAATAGGTGAGAGTGCAGTACATGCATTAAATCTTGACTGGAAGAGATTTAATACCGAGCTGTGCATGGACTTCTGTAAACATGAAATTGATACTGTAAAAGCTGTAAACCCAGCATTACCCGTTACTACCAATTTCATGGAATTCTTCTATGACTATGACTATTTTGAGTTCTCAAAGATCTTAGATTTCATTTCATGGGACAGCTACCCTGAGTGGCATGTATACAAAGATGAGGAAAAGATCCCTGTATATACAGCTATGAACCATGATCTCATGAGATCTCTAAAAGGAGGGCAGCCATTTGTTCTAATGGAGCAGACTCCAACCTGCACCAACTGGAGATCATTATCCAAGCTTAAAAAGCCTAATATGAACACTTTAGGCTCACTGCAGGCTATGGCTCATGGTGCTGATAATATTCAATATTTCCAGTGGCGCAAGAGTCGCGGTTCAAGTGAAAAGTTCCACGGTGCATTTGTAGATCATGTAGGTCATTTAGACACCAGATCAGGTCACGAGGAATGTGAGTTAGGACAGAAAATAGAAAAGCTTGGCGAAATTGCTGGCTCAAGAGTTGATGCTAAGGTTGCAATTGTCTTTGATACAGTAAATCGCTGGGGAATTGACGATGCTCAGGGACCACGCAACTGTGGCAAGAAATACCTTGAGGTATGTTTAGATTACTATAAAGCTTTATGGAAGAAAGGTATTAACGTCGATGTTATCGATGAGACCTGTTCTTTGGATCAATATAAAGTAGTTATCGCACCTATGACTTACATGATCCGCGGTGATTATGCTAAGCGTGTTGAAAAGTTTGTACAAAACGGTGGTCACTATGTTTCAACCTTCTGGTCTGGCATTGTAAATGAGACTGATCTTTGTTTCTTAGGTGGTTTCCCAGGACCTCTAAAAGACGTTTTAGGTATTTGGGATGAGGAAATTGAGTGTCTTGGTGATGATGAGTCAGTACAGGTAAAGAGTATCTGTGATTGCACCGGCTTTAACAGATGCTTTAGTGCAACTCATCTGTGTGCACTAATTCATGCTAAAGGCGCTAAGGTATTAGCTGAGTATGACAGTGATTTCTTTAAAGGCATGGCAGCTGCTACTGTAAATAATTACGGTAAAGGTAAAGCTTACTATGTAGCTACACGTCTTGAGGAGTCATTTATTGATGCTCTGATAGGTTCAATTCTAACTGAAAATGAACTCCACGGTCCTTTTGAGACTTTACCATTTGATGTTTCATGCCACACAAGACACAACGATGAGTTTGAATATGTATTCTTAGGTAACTACTCAACAAAAGAGCAGACAGTAAACCTTACTTTAGAATACCATGATATGTTAAATGACAAGTCTGTATCAGGACAAGTTACTTTAGAACCATACGGCAGCCTGGTTTTAAAGCACAAAAAATAACTAGAAAACTGTAAATATAAACAGTTTCCATTGCTGACCTTACGGTGTTTGAAAAGTTAAATTGTCAAGTAGCTCTACACCCTGCTACTTTATGAAATAGCTGCTTCAAGCACCGTTTTTTTTTACCATTACAAAACAAACATAAACTAACTATGAAAAAATCATTATTATCCTTGGTGTTAGGTTCAACACTACTCTCTGCTTTAAGCTACAGTGCAGCTTATGCAAACTGTTCGCTTGAAGTTTGGGAAGATGAAAACAAAGGCTCAGGTATTAAAGAAGCTGTAGAAGCTTTTGAAGAAGAAACAGGCTGTACTGTTAATATCACACAGTCTCCTTATGTAAATCACATCAATGTAATGTTGGATGCTGAAGAGACCAAAGCAGTACCTCTACCTGATATCGTGATGTTACCTGCTGACAGGATGGGAGATGCTGCTAAAAACAAAATCATAAGACCAATTTCATTCATGCAAGAGGATAAAGACAAATATCTTTTATCTGGAATAAAATCTTTCACTTACAAAGATGAGATCTACGCCTGCCCTCGTTCTGTTGAGACCATGGTTATCTATTACAATCAGGATCTCCTAAAATACCCTTTTGAGTTTATGGAAGACTACTATAACTTTGCTAAAGAGATTAGAGCTCAGGGTAAGTATGGCATTATCTCAAAGTGGGACACCCTCTATTACGCCTATGGTTTTTTAAGTGGCTTTGGAGGCTACTGCTTCAAGCAAAAGGCAGATGGTACACTCGATCCTAATGATATTGGTTTAGACAATGAAGGTGCTGTACAGGGCGCTGAGTATTTACGTAAATTCATCGACAACACAGTACCTTTATCAATCTTTGGCGATGATGGTTTTGGCGAAATTGACAAGCTCTTTGTAACAGGGCAGGTTGCAGCTGTTATCACAGGTCCATGGGCACTTGATGATTATGCTAAATCTGGTCTTAACTATGGTGTAGCGCCTCTACCAAAATTTCCAAATGGCAAATATGCACAACCATTCTTAGGTTATCGTGGATATGCGGTTACACGTAATGCAAAAGATGTAGCTTTAGCTGAAAAATTCTTACGCTTTATTAATCAGGATAAATTTGCCTTAAAGCGTTATGAGAACATTCACGAGATCCCTCCATTAAAATCAATCATGCATAATCCTTTGATTTTGAATGACGACTTTGCAAGTGCTGTCGCTATTCAAGCTCAACATGCAGAGCCTACTCCTTCAATTCCTGAGATGTCAAAGATCTGGGAGCCTATGAACAATGCTTTATATGAAGCAATGACCACAAAAGGCAGCATCAAAGATGCTCTTGTAAAAGGAGCTAATAAAGTCCGTGAGGACATTAAGAATTCACAATAACTAGTACTCTTACGTTTAGATAAATGCTTTTCGTAGCTCATCTTCTGTGGGCTACATTTTTTCAAAAAAAATTTCATCAAACTTACTTGGAAATTTCAAATTTTGTAAGTACAAGTCATCAGGTATTAATTAAGGCTGTTATACTGATTAAAGTTAAATAACAAAATAAGAAATAGGAATAATATGACACTTCCTTGCCTTAAAAATTTTAAAAATTATCAGAACAACTACTACTCAGTCTTGATGCAAATACCAGGCTTTAAAGAATCAGCATTAGTTATTGAGGACTTTTTAAAGCAGATCATCGCTGAAGGTGATTTTTACATCAAGGTACCTACTAAGGTCTTACCTTTAATCTTAGAGTGTGGATACCTCAAAAACGCTGTGCAAGCTGGAAAAACAGCAAGTGGCGGTGGACCAGCTGCCAGAATTAAGAGTACTGAGTTTATGTTTGGATGTAGCCAAAATGAGCTTACCAAGCCAGACTACCCTCGCTTTGGTTATCTCTCATCTCCAGATCCTAAGATCAATATGCTTATGACTTATGACATGACATATCAGTATGGAGATGCCACCATTAAGTTAAAGAAAGATAACCTCTTTGACAGAACCACTCTGACAATCGGTACCTCTCTTGATTTTATGAGCTTTGCGTATCTAATTCCTACATTGCTCACCGATCCAAAAGCAACCTGTATCTTTGGTGTAGCTACACACCTAGCCTCAGGTAAAGATGCAGCACCATACGGCCCTGGTAACATTAAGAACTATCTGTACATAGCTGATAAGATAAAAGACGGAACCATCAACAAAAATAACTTCTACAACATTGATGAATTATTAGGTGGTAAGAACCCTCTATTAAGGTTCTTTGAGCTTCAGTTCCATGGAGACATTAAGCTTAGCGATTTTGAAAGAATCGATTATATGGAAGAACCAGATGAAGAGGTTATCAAAGGCTTTGTAACTAAAGGCATTCCTGTCGAAGAACAATCAATAATATAACAATACACTCCATTATATAATCTTCAAAAGCTCCTCTGATGAGGAGCACTTTTCATCTATAGAACATCTACAAGATCTCTTTAACCTCAAAAAGCAGAGTAAAAAATCCGATTTTTTTATGTATTTTTATGAATCAGTGTAGTTTGAAACGAGACAGAAAACGACAAAAGGCTTAAATAAGCCAAATGTTATAAAAGTAGAAAAAAAATTAGAAGTGTATAGATATAAAAAAACCTCTGAAATTCAGAGGCTTAGTGTTAAATAATTCGCTGGTGCTGATACCGAGAATCGAACTCGGGACCTCACCCTTACCAAGGGTGCGCTCTACCAACTGAGCCATATCAGCAGCGAGTTCAATAAATATATTGAAAGGGAAGCCTGGCAGTGACCTACTCTCACACAAACGTACGTTGCACTACCATC
>ENA-OYXC01000008-OYXC01000008.1-human-gut-metagenome-genome-assembly--contig:-NODE-8-length-111648-cov-9.482485_pt1 | contig 111648 bp, 102 predicted proteins | sample MGYA00244214_ERZ653415 | MGnify/ENA primary metagenome ERZ653415 (study PRJEB26926, sample SAMN06165016) | human gut metagenome | biome: ENVO:00009003; feature: ENVO:2100002; material: ENVO:00002003... | reverse complement strand
ATCTGGAACACATCCTGCTGTGCGTGGATGATGATATGCGGATGGAAGCTCTGCGTCAGACCAACTATGTAAAATCCATCGTGACTGCACAGGGCAAAATGGACTTGGAACGCAAGGGCAAGCAGAGTTATCAGGGCTGGATGTTTGCCCGGTTGCTGGCATTCAGCAATGGTGATCTGCAAGCCCTATATGATCGCAGCGATGGTTTTTACCGCAGACAGCTTGTGCTGACCACCAAAGAAAAGCCCATGGACAGAGCCGATGATCCTGACCTTGCAGAGAAGATGAAAGCTGAAGCCGAGGGTATCTTCCTGTGGGCATTTGAAGGCTTACAGCGGCTTGTTGCCAACAACTTTAAGTTTACGGAGAGTGACCGTATCCGGGAAAACCGGGAAGCGGTCAAGCGTGACAACAACAATATCTTTGATTTCATGGAGTCGGAGGGATACATCCGATTGAAAGCGGATGCTTCCATCAGCTCTAAGGATTTCTATGAAATCTACCGGATGTGGTGTGAGGAAAACTCCCTTGCACCGCTGAAAGCCCGTAGATTCAGCGATGCCATGATTGCCAATGCCGGGAGATTCAATCTGGAGCATTGCAACAACATCACCAACTCTGCCGGACGGCGGGTGTGGGGCTTTATGGGCGTGGAAGCTGTGGCAAGACCTCATATAAATGGATTTTACGATGTTTCGCCGTGTACGTACGTACCGGAGGACTGGCGGGATTGATTTTGCCAGTCATGCTCTGTACGTATGTACGCAGCATTTACCCCTGTTTTCTTCCGTTATAGGAAACAGCAGCTTTCAAAGCTGACCTGTTTTCGGGCATTAAAAATCAATGGTAATGGAAACAGCAAAGTTTTTGACCGCAGGACGAAACTATTTCACGAAATCGTGCTTCTCTGAACCGTGTACCCTGTTCACGGAACAATGGGTGTTTTCACTGTTCCAGACCAAACCACACAAAACGGCAAAGTGGGATATGGTCATATATGGACAGGACATCACAAGCGAAATTCTGAACGGATTTCGGAGATTGCAGATTTTTCACTGTTCGGTGCATCCACTCCACCTTGGAGCGCAGAGGTTGCACCGACACATGAACTGAATTATGGAGGATTTTATCAATATGAATATACGCAACGAAATAAAGGCACAGATCATCCGTGCCGGGATGACCATGCAGGAAGTTGTTGACCTGCTCTCGGACGAGTACGGATGGAGCGACAGCGTTTCCAACCTGTCCGCAAAATTACAGCGGGAAAGTATACGATACAAGGAAGTATTGGAGCTTGCCGCTGTGCTTGGTTACGACATCGTATGGCAGAAAAGACGGGAGAAGTGATACCCCGGCAACAGCCCTCCGCATCTCCCGTCCCCATAGGCGCACCGCAGTGCTGCCCATGGACAGGCAGTGAAAGATACGGTTTTCGCTGCCATCGTCTGCAAGAAATGTTCCGCAGAACAGCTTCATGCAGACGGGCTGACCAAGGTAAAAGGCGCAGACATTTTGCCTTGGTCAGCAGAGGTCACCGCAGTGACCGCATTCCCCCTCGGGAGAGCCCTCGGAGAGCCCACGGCACTTTGTAGCCAGCATGGATGAAAGTGTAATAGTGGGTTATTACACTTTGAAAAAGTGCCGTTCCTCAGCCCTCCGCTGTCTGCAAATCTTAAAGAAAGGACAAAAATCTATGGCAAGAAATGATGGAATTGATCGTACCTTAGCCAGAAATCAGGACTTGGAAACTCCGGATGATGTGACAAAAGTACAGGAACACAATGAGCGTGAAAAAGACCGTTATTCCAATGTGGACATCGTGCCGGAACGTACTGCGCTGAATGTTCACTTCAAGTCTCCCACTGACGATTATGTAAAAATGTTTGAGCAGATGGAGCAGGACAAGATCATCTCCACCAGAGGGCTGAAACCGGATGCCGTCAAATATGGCGAGTTGGTTTTCGATGTGAACTCCGCTTATTTCTACAACCACGGCGGCTATGAGTTTGCAAAACAGTTTTATGCCGATGCCTATAAAGCCGCCGTGGAGATCGTGGGCGGTGAGCAGTATATCCTCTCCGCTGTAATGCATGCCGACGAGCGCAACCGGGCAATGTCGGAAGCTCTGGGTGAGGATGTGTACCACTATCACCTTCATGTGGTTTATATCCCGGTGGTGGAGAAACAAATCCTGTGGTCGAAGCGATGCAAGGATGAATCCCTCCGGGGAACGGTAAAGGAAACGATCACACAGGTCAGCCGCAGTAAGAAGTGGGAATCCAAACCCGTTCTTGATGAAAACGGAAATCCTATGTTGAACGCAAAAGGGAAAAAGATTTTGAAGTCGTCCTACAGTGTGCTGCAGGATGACTTTTTCAATTTCATGCGAAACGCTGGTTATACCGATGTAGAGCGTGGAGAATGTGGCAGCACCGAAGAACATCTGACGGTGACACAGTTCAAGGTACAGGCCGAACAGCAGCGTTTGGAAGCTGTGACCGGACAGGTGGCACAGGCCGAGCAGAGCTTAGCGGATGCCAAAGCTGCCACGGAGAAGCAGAAAAAGAAACTGGAAGCTCTGAAAAAGGAAACTCAGGCTGCTAAGTCTGTTGCTATGACTGCACATGAGATTGAGTCGATGGGCAAGAAAAATCCCATTACGGGAAATGTTACCATGACGGCGGATGAGTGCCGCACGCTAAAGGATTATGCGGTCAGCAGCTTTGCGGAAAAGTCTGAGAAGCTGAAATACAAGCAGAAATTCGAGCAGGCAGATAAAAACGCAAAGATATGGAAAGACCGTTTTGAAAAACTGAACAAAGACTATGAGGAGCTGAAACAGAAAGCCCAGCCTTTCCTGGATGCGATTGAGATTGCATCTGAAAAGGTCTGGGCTTTTATCAATGCCATCCTCGCCAGGGGAAAGGAACTGTATGAACACAAACACCCTGCCCGCAATCGTGGACAGGACATGGAAATTTAAGAAAGGAACTATTTGCCTATGAAGAAAACCGTAGATGAAATTAACAAGATGATTATGGAAGATGCCCCGATGGAAGAAATCAACGATGCCATCGGCTATATTGATATTTGCTCCTGCTTCGATCCGATTTTTGAGCCGCCTATTGATTTTCTGGAAGAATGCCGCAAGCGTTGGGAAGCGGCACAGTCCTCTTTCTGCAAAACCATTGAGTGCAAGATCGGAAACACATGGTATGTGATTGAAACGGAGTGTGATGGAAATGAGCCACTTACCGACAAGGTAAAACGGCTCATTTTTTCTGACAAGGGGGTGATTTGTTAATGACTGCGACACAAAAGCATGATATAATTCCAATATGCACAACGGTACTGTCGGCTGACCAACCACCGAAGGAGGATATTATGTTGGATCAGCAGAAAATTACCATTCTCTATTGCCGTCTGAGCAACGAGGATGCCCAGGAAGGCGAGAGTAACAGTATCGCAAATCAGAGAGAGTATTTAACCCGATATGCCCGTGACCACGGGTATACAAACCTGAAAATTCTGGTGGATGTGTATAACCAAAGATTGATACCATTTGATACAAAAATGGCTGTAAAAATGATAAAATAACGGCTTTCGAGGGCAAAAACGCCTGTCGAAAGCCGTTATTTTTGCTTTGGGGGGTTATGCTGTTTGACTGCCGGGTTCATCAATGCACCCGGCTAATAAAGGGTGGGTGCATTTGCACCCAAGCAAATTAAATGCTCAAAAGGTTTCATACCTTAAGTGTATCAATCATTCGATTAAGAATCGCATCCACCTGTCCGGCTTCGTACCGTACACGCAGATAACCGTTTGAGAAGTGGTCTTCTCGCAGAATCATAGTAAGCAATGCAGTACACAATTCGTAGTCGGCATCCGGGAGACGCTCCAGTTCCTTGTCGCAGTCGATTGGCTCGGTTGTCATGTAATCCCAATAATTCCGTTTCAAGTCACCCATGTCCTCAAGGAGTCTGTAGTAGGCATCCTCGGTATTGGGATGGTCGATGGTATGTTGGATTGCCTCTATTTTTTCTTCGTTTGTCATACAACACCTCCATCAGTCATTCATGAAAGCATCAAATTCCTCGATGCGGTCAATCCATTCCAGTTCTTTTTCTTTCTTCGCTTTGGAGTCAAGAACGGTAGCTTTCGGATTCCGTTTAAGGATTTCTGCTTTCATTTTTCGTTGTTCTGCCTTGGTGGTAGGGACTAATTTTGTGCCGCCCCACCAGGTCTTTTTAATTTTCTGTGTAACATCATATACAGGCTCCGGAGCCTTTTTCTTTCGTCCGAACATAGCAAGTCTCCTTAGTCCATGCTGCCGCTACCCTTATTACCACCGAACTCACAGCCGTGTACATGGTCATGCCCATAATACCATCTGCCGTATCGGTAGCCATAATGAGGCGGACAATTGGCGCAGTCGCCGTTACATCTTCCATTGTGCCTTCTGCCCTGGTTAGATGATGCTCCTGCACTTGCTCCTGCCAAAATAGCAGCGAGAGTACCAAAGAACCCTAATTTCGGTGCGGGAGGTTCTGGGACAAAATCATCGATGTAGATATCCACTTCTTCAAGTGGTTCTTCTTCGATTTCTTCATCTTCTTCGTCCTCGTATTCTTCCTCTTCACGCAAGTCTTCCGGCAGGGTAAGTTTTCTTTCCGTGCATATCTTTATAATATCCTCGTCCTCTGCAACGCCATACAAATCTTCCATATCGGCGGAGGAAAGTCTGCTGACGGAATTATACAGGGCAGCAGTAGCCAATGCCTTATCATTGATACACAAAAACTCTATGAGGTCAGAGGCGGAGAATGCCAGTTTTGCTTCCACAGCTTTTCGCAGCAGTCGGTTGGCGGCAGGAACATTGACCTGCAATTCGATGATGATTTCGCCAACCTCATCTGCTGAACCAAGTGAGGTCAACCCCGACAGGTTACGCGCCTGGGTGCTTTCCGCCCAATCATAGAATTTTTCGTAGTATTCCTCCCAGGTGTATTGTCTCATGGTGGTTAACCTCCCTTGAAATTTTTATCTCATAACTTTTTCCATAAGGCTCTTGTAGCTGTCCACAACATCGTAGACCACATTGTCACTGCTGATAGCCTTGAAATGCTCTCTTGCACAGTGAATCTTGGACTGCTCAATCAAGCGGAGCTGCATAGAGGACATGGAGCCTTTGGTTTCTGCCACAAAGTAAATGTGCTTTACGGTGCCTTCGTAGAATGCAATCGCCCAGTCCGGGTTGTACTTACCAACAGGAGTGGAGATATAGAATCCATCCGGCAACTTCACATACACGGCAACGTCCTTATTGGTATCGAGGTCGGTTGCGAAGTCACGCTCGTTGGTAGAGTCGTAAACGATATGGTCATACAGATGGCGGTTCGCCTTCATAGCGTTTACACCCAGCTTGCCCTTGATGGTAGGCTCGGTAAAGATATCCATACCGTAGCGTTCATCCAAAACATCGTAGGTGATATGCTCAATAACGGCAGTAGCCTTTTCATCGTTGATAAGGGCTGCAGCCTTGATGATGAACTCTTCCGGGTTATCCTTGAACTGATTGAACACGGACGGCTGAATACCCTTCAGAATGGCGATAACAGCCTTACGGGTAAGTCCAGTTTCATCCACCAATTTGCCGACCAGGTCATACTTCACATTGCTGCTTGCATAAATGGTAGCGCCGTAAGTGCCGGATTCTTCCTTCACAAAGGATGCGCCACTTTCCAGTTCAGCCTTGGATTTAATCTGCTCCATAGCACCAGTTTCTACCTTGAAGTAAATCTTGGATACACGGAGTTTTCTATCCAACGCATCGATGGACTTACGCACCAGTTCGTCTGTATCGAAATCGACCACATAAACGCTCTTGGCATTGATTCTGTTCCACAGTGCCTTGAACTCCGGCATGGCAAGCTTATCCTCGTCAACAGCCAGTTCAATATTGTTGCTTCTTGCGTTTTCAGGCTGCATTGCCTTGGCATCGTAGATGGAGTCGATAATACCGATAACGCTCTCGGCAGAACCTGCGACCTCATCGGTCAGCTTGATTTCACCGTTAGCCTTATCCTCGTAATACTTGTCGGTAAGTGCGCCCTGCTTATCAATGTAGCCTTCCATACGCAGACCAACATAGATTTCTCTTGCCACATCGTCTGTGATGACATCGGTGTTGCCCTGGGCGTCGGTGATAGTCTTGCCCATAAAGAGTTCCGGTGTAACAGCCTTCGGACGGTTTGCAACAGCGTCTGCCAGTTCGGTCTGAAGACCCTTTGCGAAGCTATCGTAGCTTTCGCTTGCGATAACGGTCAGCACATTGATATTGTGAACATCGTTTCCGAGAACACCGGAGTCCATACGCTCACCGTCCTGGTTTACGCACAGACGCAGACCACGGCCAACTTCCTGGCGCTTTCTCACATCAGAGCCAGACTGTTTCAGTGTGCAGATCTGGAATACATTCGGGTTATCCCAACCTTCACGCAGAGCGGAGTGGGAGAAGATGAAACGCACCGGAGAACGCTTCGGATTACGGTCAAGGAGCAGTTCCTTGTTCTTCATAATCAAATCGTAAGCGTCGATATCATCCGAGGTGGTTTCCTTCTTTGCCAGCTTACTGTCTATCATCTTGCCCTTCTTGTCCACGGAGAAGTAACCTGCGTGGGTAGCGGAAGGCTTGATGGATTTCAGATACTTAATGTACTCGTCCTCGCCGATGGCAAGCTGGAGGTTCTCGATAATATCGGTGTATTCTTCCTCAAACATTTCTGCGTAGATACCGTTACCCGGCTGTCCGGCTGCATCGTACACCTTATACTTGGCAACCTCGTCAATGAAGAACAGGGATAGCACCTTGATGCCCTTATAGAACAACTGGCGTTCACGCTGAATGTGAGAGAGGATAGTTTCACGAATCTGAATACGGCGAAGCTGATTTTCGTCCACCTTGCCGATAACATCGCCTGCGTACAGCTTGATGCCGTTGAGGAACTCAAGGGAGTCATCTCTGCCGTCAATGGACTTGACTACAAAGTTGTTCTTGTATTCCTCCATATGACCGGAGTTATCATAAAGATTAAATCCAATGCCTACGGTACGACTGACTTTACGGATACCGCTTGCACCCTTCATATCGAACTGAATGGTAGCGGTAGGGTCCTTCTTGGAAAGGTTGATGCTTTCCAAATAAACATAGCTGTCGGTAGCAGTGCTGCCCGTTTCAGTGATACCCTTAACGGCTATCTTCTTAACCAAGCGTTTGTTGTACGCCTCCATAGCATCCAAACGGTAAACCATGTTGTAGATGCTGTCCGACTTGTGAGTTGCGGAGTAGCGGAGGGTAAACAGCGGACAGAATTCCTTCAAACGCTCCTTGGTCTGCTTGCCTTCAACTGACTGCGGTTCGTCAATAATCAGAATCGGGTTGGTCTTGGCAATAATATCAATCGGGCGGCGGGAACGGAACTCGTCCAGTTTCATGTAAATTCTTCTGGCATCCTTGCCTTTGGCGTTGAATGCCTGGGAGTTGATAATCATAACATTGATGGAGTTATCCGAAGCGAAGCGGTCAATCTCTGTAAGCTGTGCGGAGTTGTAGATAAAGAAACGAACCTTCTTACCGTATTCCTCTGCAAAATGCTCCTGGGTCATCTGGAAGGACTTATAAACACCTTCACGGATAGCCACGCTCGGAACAACCACGATGAACTTGCTCCAACCGTAGTGCTTGTTCAGTTCATACATGGTTTTGATATAGGTGTAGGTTTTACCAACACCTGTTTCCATCTCGATTGTCAGATTGAATCTGCCCTCCAACTTCGGAGAGGGTGCAATCTGATTGGTTCTTTGAATTTTCTGTATATGCTCCAAAATAACCGGGTCGGAAAGTTCCGGCACCAGTTTCTGGTTGCTCCAACCTGTGAAGTTCCTGTCTTCATCCAAATCAATCTGATAAGTACCGGTACCTCTGTCCATCATGTAGGTAGGAGTCAAATACGGCTGACCTGCAAAAACATCCACTACAGCCTTTGCAGCATCCGCCTGAAATTTTTGATGCTTAAATTGTAGCTTCATAAAGCCGACTCCTTCCTTAGATTACTTTTACTCTTGTGTCCGGTGCTAACAGTTTGAATACCTCAGTTACATTGATTTTAGCGGGGCTACCGTCGAAGCTGCTGTCACGGAATACTGCACGGAGGGGCTGACGTCTTGCAATGGTCTTAACAACCTCGTCCGGGATATTCTCATCGAAGCAGGCAATCAAGTCACCATCATTGTAAGTGTGAATGGTGCAACCGCTGATTTCCTCCGAAGTGTACGGCATGGAAAGAGGCAGACCCCACTCAAGCAGACATCCGAACAGCAAATCGAGGTCGGTACGGTCTTCCTTGATATTGGACTCAAGCATAGACAGGATGTCCTGATCATAGTCAGCAGGTGCATAGAACACATCTTTCATATTGCTGTCATCCAACTTGAACACACGGAATCCTGTGTCAAGTGCAGTAGTTGTCATTGGCGAATTGTCCTTGATTTTCGCACCCGCACGGCGGATACGCTCTTTTCCCACATCGCAGATAGTTTTCATTCCCATTTTTGCAAAATCACTCTTTGCATCGCACGGTTCAGGAAGTTGAACCATGATAAATTTTCTGTTGCCATCATCGATAGAATTCAAATGCATGGTTGCGTGTGCTGTTGAACTTGAGCCAGAGAAGAAGTCCAACACGAAACCATCCTTGCAATCAATCATCTGAAGAAGTCTCTCAAGAAGCTGAATAGGTTTTTGGCCATTAGGGAATGACATTCCTGCTTCATTCGCAAGATTATTATAATTTATGTCATCCCACAAATTGCCTGCATTATCGAGTTTGTATATGCCGTCATGCTCTACAGAAACCACTTCTTTCAGATACGCAACCATATTACGGATTGCATCTTTATAATAGATGGTTGTAACTTGTCCTGCATTCTTACCCTTGGTCGGTACATAGTCAATGCTGATTAATTCGGAAGGGATATCTTTTGATTCCTCCATAACCCTTGTACGAATGGAAGTTTGAGCATTTGTTGTACGGAAAACCTTGTCGATATATGTGTAGTAAGCCTTCTTGACATCACCGCCAAATTCCTGAGTTGCTATCTGATTGATGGATTGAATCTTAAAATCTCTATGGGTGTAAATACGAATCTCATCTCCGTTTCCGGCAGTAATGGTCTTTACATATTCACGAGTTCCAGTAGATTTAAGAACGCTGGTGTATTTCCAGCTTTTCCCTTCATCCGCATAGGATTGGATAAAATCCATCAGTTCTTGGCGCTTTTTAGGCATTGTATCGATAAGAAGTTTAGAAGAATCCTTAGCATAAAAGAGGATGTACTCCGTATTATTCTGTAAACTTTTTCCCATGTAACTTCCGCTGACACCTGCAACTTTAGTTTTAACGGAAATAACATTACAAAAATTGCTCGCACCAAATACTTCGTCAGCAAGTTGTTTCAAATTGAATAACTCGCCTTCATCAATGTGAATAAAGATGGCACCCTCATCATCAAGGAGATTTCTGCACATTGAAAGTCTGGAATACATCATAGATGCCCAGAGAGAATGAAAACGAGGATTACTACGAGGATTTTCTTTGAAGAGTTTATTCCCAAGCTCATCATAAAGGCCGATGCCATCATCATATTCCTCATCATCCATCATAAAGTTGTCTGGGTAAATGAATGCATCACTTCCTGTGTTATAAGGTGGGTCTATGTAAATTACTTTGATTGCACCGAGGTAGCTTTCCTGCAGAAGTTTCAGAACTTCCAGGTTGTCACCCTCGATGTAGAGGTTCTCGGTGGTATCCCAATCCACGCTTTCTTCCTTGCAAGGACGCAGTGTCTTGCGGATAGGCTTGTTGGCTTCCACGATAGCAGCCTTTTTGCCAACCCAAGTAAATTCGTAAGCTTCGTCACCTTCCAGTACATCACCGGAAAGCATCTGACGGAGCAGGTCAAAGTTGATGGCTTTCTTCATCTTGCCATCTTCGCCCTTGGTTTCTGTGATGCAGTTGGGGAACAACGCACCTATTCTCTCAATGTTCTGAGCCGTCATGTCAACAGACTCCATTCTCATTTTATCCATTAGTTGGAACCTCCCGTTATTTTGATTAAGAATTTCATGACAACACTCGTAAGCTCGATAATGTACTCTATTTCATTTCCATTTACAGCATCGTTATGTTTAACATGATTGTTCTGAAAGTCTGTATAATACTTAATTACCTGTTGAACCATGTTTCTCAATTCAACGGACGCACCAGATGTTTTAAGCACAGTACCTATCTCTGAAATCTGATTCTCAAGGCTCTTGCCATTACCAATAATATCTTTCACAAGCAACTCAAAAGCCAATCGCATATCATCCAGAGTGTTTCGCTCGAATATACCACCTTCGTATTTTGCCAAAGCACTTTCATACTGCTTAAGTGCATTTGGATGGTTGGACAGCCAATGCTTTGTTTTTTGTATTAACTCTGTTTCACTAATTTTTTCGGTCGCAAGATTCCCGTATCGAGCAAATAGCTTTAATTTCAATTCCTTTACTTTTTCAATGTCGCATAGAGCAGGAATTTCACAGAGTTCTTTAATAATACGAAACTGTTCTGCGGCTTCAAAAGCTCTGAGATTTTCTTTGAGTGCAGTCCTTTTGTTTGGGGCATCAAAGGGATATGTCCCGTATGGTGTCTTGCGATTGTAATCAATAGCGTAGGAATTGCAATACTCAACAATTTTCATACCGCTAAGTCCTGCGTTTGTATCGGCAAGAATGTCACAGGCGTATGCTAAAAAAGCATCATCTAATTTAGCCATATCACTTCAACACCTCCAATTCTTTTTTCAGTTTCTTCAACTGAGCATTTAACTCCATCTGTTTGTTAAGTTGCTTTTCACTCTTGATTTTCTTTTGTAGTTTTGCAATCTGTGCCTGGAGAGCTTGGCGTTTCTCGTCACGGTCAACAGATTCTTTCAATGTTTCACCGGAAGTCGATGCTGCAAGTGCATCGCCGGCAATCTGGCGCAGGAAATTCTCATATACGCTGTCTATAGACAGACCTTCCAGTTTTAGTGGAAGCGCATCCTCGTCCATCCACTCGGTAGAATAGTAGCGGTTGACCTTGAAGGCTACATTGCCACCGGATTCTTCCTTATAACCGATGACGGCTTTGTACTTGCCTTCGTATTCCAGGATGAACAGAATGTGGTACGGTATTTCTTTGTCGATCTGGCGCAGAAAGCTGTCATCCAGTATCTGACTGTTCAGCTTGACCTCGAACACTTCCAATTCTGTCACGGCAGTGCCGGGAGCAAGGTTAGTGGTGGAGGCTGCAATTTTATTGCGCCAGTATATTGTCTTTATTTGGTCTACGAATACCTTCTTCAGAGCCGGGGTTACGGTAAGGTTGTCATAGAATTTCTGTTTCGGAATTCGTTTATTGAACTCCGTTGTTTTTGGCAATCCAAGCATCGTCCGACCTCCTTACTTAACCACCAGGAAGCAGATAAGTTCAAAATCGTCCAGTCCGGAAATATCCGACATAAGGGCGGAGGTGCCGCCTGCGGAGAACAGGCTGTCGATATCGCTTTCTTCCTTGGTATCAATGATGGAGTTGATTGCTTCACTCAACAGTTCGGAGAGTTCTGCCATATCCCTGCCGTCATCGGTTTCTGCGTTGAACTTACGGCAGAGGTCAGCTACGGGTTCGCTCTTGCCACGGCAAAGCAGACGCACATCATCAAGCAGTTTCTTCGGGTTCAGATAATCGCAGATGATTTCTCCGTCCATACCGATATAAACCATATAGAACGGATGGATGCGGTTCTGATTGTCGATGTTTACGCTCTTGTTGATGTTCTTCAGTACGAAGATAACGCCCCCCGGCAGTTCCTCGGTAGCAGGCACAACGGCATGGAGACCACGAGGTTTTTTATCCATATCGCCGTGGGTCTTTACATACTCAAGCAGGTCGAGGCGGAATTCGTTCAGTCCCAAGTCCATAATGGAGATACTTTCGGACATATCCTCGATATCCACCACTTCCTCCTGGAGGCGTTTGAGCTGCTGTTTTCTGTATTCCAGATCGCCTTTTTCTTCTGCGTTGATAAGGTCATCGTCACCCGTGGAGGTCATAACCGTAATTTTCATACGGGTCTCAACTCTTGATTTCAGATTGATGTAATCATCAAGGGTGAGATCGGGCCAGAAGTTCACAAGCTGAATGTAGTTGTTGCGGCTGCCGATACGGTCGACACGTCCGAAACGCTGAATGATACGCACAGGGTTCCAGTGAATATCGTAGTTAATCAGATAATCGCAATCCTGCAAGTTCTGACCTTCGGAAATACAGTCGGTAGCAATCAGAATGTCGATTTCTACGTCGCTGTTCGGCATCAGCACATCCTTGCCCTTGGACTTCGGAGAGAATACTGTCAGCACATTGTTAAGGGTTGCCTTGAACCCCTTAATGGTGGTCTTGCCATCAATGCTGCCCGTGATAACGGCTGTATCCAGTCCGTATTTCTTCTTCACATAGGCGCTTACATTCTCGTAGAGGTATTCCGCCGTGTCGGAGAATGCAGAGAAAATAATAACCTTTTTATTATCAGGGTTAATCGGATGCTCAATTTTCTGCGACAGCAGTGCGAGGAGTTCCTGCAGTTTGCTGTCATGCTCCGGCGTGATATCTGCAACCATAAGGGTCAGCAGTTCCAAGACTTCTGCATCCTGCTGAAGTTCGGTGCGCCAGGTCTTGTAGTCCATATCGGCGAGGTCGATTTTGACCTTTTTGCCTACGGAGAAATAATCGGTGTTGCCATCGTCCATATCGAACTCACTTTCCTGTGCTTCGTACATGGTGATGTCAGCAGTACCATATTTCTCAAAACGGTCGATTGCCTCGATGGTGCTGTCAATGAGTCCCTTAATACGGGTAAGCGTCAACTGGAAGGAATAAACGGAACTTTCCAATCGTTTCAGAAGGTTGATGCTCATCAAACGGCGGATACCTTGCTCACGTCCGGTCTGTGTGAGGTTTTCACCCTTGTTGTGTGTCAGTTCCGCATATTTCTGTATCTTGCTTGGGAAAATATAGTTGGATGGTGTGTAGATGCACAGACTCAACAGCATCAGTTGGGCGTATATTTCATTGTAGTTAATGGCACTTTCCAAATCGGTAAGGCACGGACGCTTGGAGATAGGCGGCAGCCTTTCCGGGAACTTGCCGATTTCTGCGGAGTTATAATATTTTTCAATGTGCTTTCTGGATCTGGCAATGGTTACGCTGTCCAGAACTTCAAAGAAGTCAAAATCAAGGGTACGGAGCAGTGCATCGGTGGTGCGTTCCTCTGCGGGCAGCTTACCCCAGGCATTGAACGCCTTTTGAGCCTGCTTGAAAATGTCCTCGATAGACTTTTTGGTGTTCAGCTTGGAATTGATATTGTCGGAATCGCCCTCGTAGGCAATCGCAAGCTGATTTTTCAAATCCACAAAACGGTTGTTAACAGGGGTAGCCGAAAGCATCAGCACCTTGGTCTTTACACCGGAGCGGATAACCTTGTCCATCAACTTCACATAGCGGTTCTCCACGGTGTTGCTATGCGTACCGATACCGTTTCGGAAGTTATGGCTTTCATCGATGACAACCAGGTCATAGTTACCCCAATTCAGACGGTCAAGGTCGAGACCGTTGGATGTGCCGTGAGTACGGGAGAGGTCTGTGTGGAACAGAACATCATAATTCAAACGGTCAGATGCAATCGGGTTGTTGACGTAGTTGTCTTTATATGTATTCCAGTTCTCAGCCAGTTTTTTCGGGCAAAGAACGAGAACGGATTTGTTTCGGTTTTCATAGTATTTTACAACAGCCAAGGCAGTGAAGGTCTTACCGAGACCAACGCTGTCAGCCAGGATGCAGCCGTTGTATTTTTCCAGTTTGTTGATGATGGCGAGAACGGCGTCCTTTTGGAAGTCATACAGCATCGACCAGATCTTGCTCTCCTTAAATCCGGTAGCTTCGTTTGGCAGCTCGTCCTCGGAAATGTCATCCAGGAATTCACTGAAAACATGGTACAGTGTCATGAAGTAGATGAATTCCGGAGCGTTCTCATTATAGGCGCTGCTGATGCTTTCGATGATTTCTTCGGTAACATCCTGCATCTTGGTTTTATCGTTCCACAAGGTTTCAAACAACTGCATATACTGCGTGGAGAACGGAGCCTCCATGCGGTTGACCATGTTGTAGCTGTTATTACCACGCTCACAGCCAATATCCACAGTAGTGAAACCACCCATCGGCATATAAGCAACCTGCTCTGCAGGGGCATCAACGGTCATAAAGCCACCCATGTTTTCACCAGTAACATTGGATTTGAAGGTTGCTTTCTTACGAATCCAATCGGCACATTCTCTTGCGATGGCTTTTTGTGTCATTTCGTTACGCAGCTTGATTTCAAACTCTGTTCCGTACAAGCTGGTCTCACGGGAGAGCCTCGGAATATAGAACTCGCGCTTTGCCTTGGAAGCCTTCTCCGTTGTAAAAGTCGGAGAGGTAAAAATGAAGCGGAACTCGTCAACAGAATCAAGCTGTTTCTTCAGTTCTTTATACGCATACATAGAGAAGCAAGCGGCTGCGATAGAAACCTTGCTGCCCTTGGAAATGGTCGTAACCATATCATCTTTTACGATTTCCTGTATGTTGTCATAGATTTTCATTGGTTTACCTTCTTTCCAGGAGCGTCAGCATCGTCCGTACCTATTGCTCCCCATACAGTGATTGTCTTACTTAATTTCCCACACGAATGTAGCGGTGTCGCTTACATCGATATCGTCCGGGTCAATATCTATAGATTTTGCCATCAACGGCATGGTGTCCTCACAACACTCATAGCGGGTGTGAGAGTAAATATCCAGTTCGCCCCAATTGTAGTCAATCGCAATAAGGTCACCCATCGTAACGCCGGAAGCCTCGCACAGGATTTCGGCTTTTCTCTTTGCGTTGACGGTTGCGGAGCGGAGCATTTCTTCGTTAATAGCAGTAGCGTCCTTAACGGTAAATGCCACGGAAAACTGCGGATGAGACAGACAACCTGCGATTGCTGCGAGTGCCTGAGACAGTCTGCCCATATCAAAATCAAAGCTAAGTTTCAGATTATGGGTCACCTCATAACCATTGAAAACGCTTTTATAATTTCCGTTGCGGTCCTTCACACGGTCATAGTCCGTGCGAACATTGAAATTGGTGGTTTTAACCGAGCCTTTCTCAAAGCCAATAGCAGCAAGGGTCTCGTTCAAATGCTGGATGTGGCTTGCCGCCATCTCCATTGCTTTATCATAATCCATGTGATTGGATTGCAAGGTCATGGAAAGTACGACAAAATCCGGTCTTGCCGATACTTTACCGATGCCTTTCACCGTAATCGTTCTGGCCATATCTATACCTCCATTTTGGGGTTTTTACATTTTTCCATAGTACCATTCTATCATCCTATGCGTCCTAAAAAACGGACTTAATCCTTGATGGTCTCCAAAATATCCTCGATGGTACAATCCAAGGCTTCACAGATACGCAGCAGAACATCAGTCTGGATATTATCGCCTCTGCCTAATTTGGCAACGGAGGCGGAACTGATTCCTGCGACTTCCATCAAATCTTTTCGTTTCATATTCTTATCAATCAACATTTTCCAAAGTTTGTTATAGCTGATTTTCATGTCAATCCTCCTTAAAAAGCGTCAAACCAATCATCGGAAGAAGGTTTGCTGTTGATGGACTTGTCCATCTGCTCTGTAAATTTACGCATTTCATTGTATTCTTTTTTGAGAGGGAATGTATCATCTTCCATAAATTCAATTAGTTCACGGAATCTGTCACGCCTACGCATAAGCTCGGACACTTCAATTTCCCAAGACACCCCCTCAATTTCGGGTTCGCCGTGCAGATCGATATATTCTGCATCCACCTGGTCAAGTTCAATCGTTTCTGTAAAACACCGAACCTTACCATCTACATACTGGCGAGATTTTTCGATGGAAACCCATTCTTTTCGATTACAATAATCAATAACATCCGGCCATTGCACATTATATAACTCGCCGTTGTGTCGGTGTAGGGTTTCGTTCACTATAAAGTCATACAGATAGGATTCTGGGTCATTTTCGTAGAAATCACCCGGTTCACCTTCTTGGGCGAATACGGTTGAATACATCTCTTCCATGAATGTCCAGTAGCCGTTATCAGCATCGCATCTCGCCCATAACCCTTTTAGGAAAGGCAGGAATATATAGCGGTCAATGCGATCTGGAATCATATCGTAGAGCATATCAAAGGTTCGGTCACCCTGCATACGCTTGCGTTGATGTTCAAAGAATTCGCCGATACGCTCCAATTGGTCATCCATCTGATTTGAGAAGAATACGGCGCTGAAATATTCCTGGAAGGAACGGTGAATGAAATAATACTTTTCGCCTTCCTTATACATAATGCAAAGATTGTCCGTCAAGTCCAACAGGAAATCACGAGCCGTGGCAGTCGTCTGCATTCTTTGGTGAGCAAGCACCTTATTCATATACTCTGTAAAACTTTGAGCCGTGAACTCCAACACTTCTGCCTTATATGTTCTTGCACAGAATTCTGCAAAATAGATAGCAAAATCCTCTGGGGACAAATTTGTATGCATCGGGCGAACATACGCACCTTTTGAAGCATCATGCAGTCGGGCCATTGTTTCGTATGCTTTGGCATAGAAAATGTGTCTCTTTGCAGGAACTTCACCGTAAGAGGTGTAAGTCATCAGCATGATGGTAAGCAACAGCGGATTGCTTGCGAATTGCTCGTGAGACCTAAACAGTTTTCTATCCAAGTCTTCTCTGAATTTCGCTTTTGCTGCAGGGTCGTGGTATTCCAACTTGTCGATGAGTTCCAGAGCCTTTGCTTTGCTGAAAGGCTCAATCTCACATACAAGGAAGTGGCCAAACTGAATAAAATCGCAGGTCGGGCGGGACGAAAGCACAATGTGGTTATGCTGATAAGCCTTAAGGAAACTCACGAGGTGCTTTTCAAATGTGTGCTTGTATGCTGCAGGAATTTCGTCCAAACCATCAAGCAGGATTAGACATTTCCCGCTTTTAATCAGAGGCTCAAAATCTGCAAACTTCAAATCGTGGTCGAATTCGTATGCTGCCTTATAAATAAAATCCTCCAAGTTGGCTTCCATATCAGAAAAGTTCTTCAGCGGCACAAGAATCGGCAGTACGTGTTTCTCGTTATATCGTTCAGCATAGTACAAGAACAGGTGTCGCATCATCATAGATTTGCCGATGCCACCAGTACCACGAATGATGATATTGCCAAAGTAGTCGCAGGCAAGAACCTCTATAGGTCTGTCCTTAGCTTTGGCGCCTTCCACCTCGTTTAAAGATTTGATTTTAATGTCGTTAGGCACATAGATATCTTTGAAAGGATGCGGTGCCTCAGAATAAAGCAGTGTTTTTACAGTAGAGTAAAAAGTGGTGGCTTTTTCAAGATATGTATCAAGCAGATCAGGTTCGTGAAGACCATAACTACCGCCTGCGTTTGAAGGTGCAGTAGTGTGTTCTTGACCATCAAGGTAAAACACCTGCTTTGAGTCTACAAAAATCTGTCCGTTTTGAATGTTCCTTACGTCTGCTGCAACACCTGGAGAAACAAAAGCAAGCGGGATATCCTTCATTGCTTTCTCAAGTGCCGGGTCGCGATAGTTCCTGACCTCACATTCCGGTGGCTGAACGGACACCTCTATGTTGTCTATAGTCTTACTGCCTATATTAGACACGAATTTTCTTTCAGAACGGCTTTCACCGGAGTCATCAAGAAAGTGAGAAATGGTATCCACACCCACGGTATTGTCACGGATTTTTGTAATGATATAGTGCCAAACGCCAAGTAAAAAAGAAGGCGTACAGATACATTCAATCTTTCTGAGTTCTGATTTTTTAACTGGCTGCCCGTAAGGTCTTACATAAAATAAGGCATCACTTGGAATGGTGGTATCTGCTTCAATCAAATCAATAAGGGCGGCAACGAGCCAAGGCCCCTTAGTTCCCCAACTGATAGAGTTTTCGAGAAGACCATAGAACAAACCGAGATGTTCATAGTATTTTGTTTTGACCGTATGGTCGAACTGCTGAACAATCTGCTCATCTGTTAATCCGGCAGCGGGAGTATCCGAGGTTCGACACAGCTTATAATCCGAAGTAAATGTATTAAAGGAGCGTCCGGACGGCATCTGAAAGTCCGGATTTACAGAACGAACCAGGCGTGCCATTACCTCCGGATTACTCTTTCCATCGGCAGGTCTGCCTTCACTCATTCGGGATGCTCTTCTTTGTCCTCGTGCCTCAAACAACAGCACAAGGAAGGTGCCGCCGCAGAGGCGCATATTTAATAAATTGGCCATTGTTTTCTCCTTTATCGTAAAAATTGACATTATTGACGCTGTTGACACTATTGAGTGTCAGTGACTATTGAGCCTGACACTGCTGTCCTTATGATTAGTCTCAGAGGGTAACTCCTCTGGGACTTTTTTCTTGCATCCGCAGGTTTCGACTGCAAATGCGATATAGCTACCATATATTATAACACAAATTTCTGCAAAATACCAGAAGTTTAATCGAGCGTTTGCAAATTTTTTATGTCGAAACTTCAAATTTTCGTTTAGCGTGTCTAATCGTTGCACATATTGGTGCAAATCCGGAGGCTCCGGAAGATGTAAGTGAAAAGGAAAATCGTTATTAAAGGTAGGCAGCAGACCTAAACGGCTGTGAAAAATAAATATCGATTGTCTGAGTGCGCAATTAGGCAAGGGATACACATACTGCTTCACCGGTCCCCACAATGGGGACTCCGCGGAGTGGCACATGGGTAGCCTTACTTTGTTGCGCTCTTTTTTCGGACAAGGTGCCCTGGTGTAGCTGTGTAGACCTGTCTTTCCGCTCAGACGGAAAGGACAATCTATGAAAATCAAAATCCGCTACAACAACGAGTTTCAAAAGCTGGAGGTCGACCGTGATGAGATGTGGGTATCCCTCTCACTCGGTAGCACTGAGGGACTGACTGACTCCGAAATGGAAAAACGCATCCAGGACAAGTTTGATGAGATGTTTAACCGTCCGGAGTATAACAACTGGCATCGCCATGACCGCCACACTGACCCCACAGCCACCCCGAAACGCTTGGATGGAAAAAAGGGTCGTGTTGGCGATTATGAAGAGCCAACCGAAAGCCACATGGACTTATTCCCGGACTGCTCTGAAGAAGAACGCCGTAACACGCAGTATGAATACGAGGCTGTCTGTGCCTTGATTCGCAAGCATCTGAAAGCAGAACAGGCCGAGCTGCTTATACAGATACATATTAATAAGGTACCGAAGCAGGAATACGCAGCCAAGTTAGGCATCAGTCCAAGTGCTGTCTCCCATCGTCTTGAAACCGCCGAAAAAAATTTCAAAAAAATATTTCCGACATCCTCAAGTTTTCGCCTCTCTCGTGGCTAACAAGTAGAGGGTATATTCAAAAGCCCCTCGGAAAGGAGCCACGACAAATGAAGCATAATTTGAAAATCAGTGTTTCAAAGAAGCCAAAGGCAGACGGCATTGTAGCTTGCCGTACCATCGGTGTGAGGGAGAGATTCCTGCGTTTCCTCTTCGGTTCAAAACAGAAAATCACAATCCTCGTTCCCGGTGACACAGTGGAGGAAATCGCCATCTGCGAATTCAAGGAGGGAGGAATCGAAAATGAGCCGTGTTAAGTTGATGCTCGATGTGATTGACGATGTGTGCAATGTAGCAGAAAGTCTCCAGCACCTTGCGGAAAGCCTGAAAGTTTTGGTAAAAGCCATCGGTCCCGATGAACAGCCGAAGCTGACTGCCGCAGTACCCAAGGCAAAGGAAGCCCCTGCACCCAAGGTAATTGAAGCACCTGCTGAAAAGCAGCCGACTATTGCAGAGGTTCGTGCAGTGCTGACTGCGAAGTCCAGATCCGGCAAGACTGCCCAGGTTAAGGAACTGCTCATCAAGCATGGTGCAGACAAGCTGTCGGATATTGACCCCAAGGAGTACAAGTCCTTGATGGAAGAAGCGGAGGTGCTGTGATGGGAAGACACGCATTGCTTTCCGCATCTTCAGCGGACAGATGGTTACATTGTCCACCTTCGGCGCGCCTGTGCGAAGGATACGAGGACAAAGGCAGTGATTACGCTGCCGAAGGTACTGACGCACATACCCTATGCGAAAGCCGTTTGAAGTCTGCTCTCGGTATGGCAACAAAAGACCCGGTAGAAGACCTCTCCTGGTACAACGCCGAAATGGAGGACTGCGCCGGAGGATATGCCGAGTATGTGACCGAACTCCTGGAACAGGCAAAGCAGACCTGCTCTGACCCGATTGTTCTGATTGAACAGCGTGTTGATTTCAGCCATTGGGTCAAGGAAGGGTTTGGTACGGCAGACTGCATCATTATCGCAGACGGAATGATGAACATCGTGGACTACAAGCACGGCAAAGGCGTGGAGGTGTCCGCAGAGGCAAATCCCCAAATGATGCTGTACGCACTCGGTGCCCTTGAGATTTTCGATGGCATCTACGATATCACCGAAGTCCGCATGACAATCTTTCAGCCTCGTAAAAGTAATGTGAGCGTCTGCATTATGTCCAAGGACAGCCTGCTTGAATGGGCGAACAATGACCTGGTGTATAAGGCAAAGCTGGCCTATGATGGAGAGGGAGAATTCCAATGTGGTGACTGGTGCCGTTTTTGCAAAGCAAAGTCCGAGTGCAGAAAAAGGGCTGCCGCCAATCTGGAAATTGCCAAGTATGAGTTCCAGGAGCCACCCCTTTTGGAGGATGTCGAAATCGCAGAAATTCTCGGCAGAGTCGATGAACTGGCTGCATGGGCAGCAGATGTAAAGGAATACGCGCTGCGAAAAGCCATCTGTGGACAGGAATGGCCGGGATGGAAACTCTGCGAAGGCCGTAGTGTAAGACGCTACGTCAACGAAGATGCCGTCGCACAGGCTGTCAAAGATGCCGGGTATAACCCTTACGAAGAGAAACTTTTGGGCATCACTGCCATGACCGCCACCCTCGGTAAAAAGAAGTTTGCCGAGATTATCGAAAGCAGAGGCTTAATTGAAAAGCCTCAAGGAAAACCCGTATTGGTTCCTATGTCGGATAAGCGTCCGGCTATGAATACAGCAAAACAAGATTTTATTGAAGAATAAGGAGGACAACTATTATGTCAAACAAGATTTCTAACCCTATGAAGGTCATCACCGGTCCCAACACTCGCTGGTCTTATGCCAATGTGTGGGAAGCAAAATCCATTAACGGCGGCGCACCCAAGTACAGCGTCAGCCTCATCATCCCTAAGTCCGATACCGTAACCGTTAACAAGATTAAGGCTGCGATTGAGGCTGCCTATCAGGAAGGTCAGGGCAAGCTGAAGGGCAACGGCAAGTCCGTACCTCCTCTCAGCGTACTTAAGACCCCTCTTCGTGACGGAGATTTGGAACGTCCGGATGCTCCCGAATATGCAGGCTGCTACTTTGTGAACGCCAACAGTGCCTCTGCTCCCGGCATCGTGGATGCAGACCGCCAGGAAATCATCGACCGTTCCGAAGTGTACAGCGGTGTGTATGGTCGCGCCAGCATCAACTTCTATGCTTTCAACTCCAACGGTAATAAGGGCATTGCCTGCGGTCTGAACAATCTCCAGAAGATTCGTGACGGTGAGCCTCTCGGCGGTAAGAGCCGTGCTGCGGATGACTTCGCAACAGATGAGGATGACGATTTCCTCGCATAAGCAGTAACCCACAGTCCAAGGGAGGCACGGCTCATAACGGGTCGTGCCTCTTCCCTTAAAAGGAGATGCCATGAAAAATTTAGAAATTGATATTGAGACCTATAGCAGCATCGACCTTTCCAAGTGCGGAGTTTATAAGTATGCCGAGGCTGATGATTTTGAAATCCTGCTGTTCGGCTACAGCGTGGACGGTGGTGAGGTGATGGTAATTGACCTTGCTTCCGGGGAAACTATCCCACAGGATGTTCTCGATGCCATTACAGATGATACCGTTACAAAATGGGCATTCAATGCCGCTTTTGAAAGAGTCTGCCTGTCCCGTTATCTGTCTGATCTGGGCATCAGTCTTGACCCTTTCCACGATAAGCACCCTTTATCCCAGGAGTGCGCCCGTTATCTCAATCCGGAATCGTGGAAATGCTCCATGATATGGTCTGCCTATCTCGGTTTGCCGCTATCCCTGGAAGGGGTCGGTTCGGTGCTTGGGTTGGAGAAGCAAAAGCTGTCCGAAGGCAAAGACCTCATCCGTTATTTCTGCGTTCCCTGTAAACCCACGAAAGCAAACGGCGGTCGCAGCCGTAATCTGTACCTTCACGATGCTGATAAGTGGGAACGCTTCAAGGCATATAACAAACGAGACGTTGAAGCAGAAATGCAGATACAGGCAAAATTAGTGAAATATCCAATGCCGGACTTTGTGTGGGAAGAATACCACATTGACCAGGAAATCAATGACCGTGGTATTGCCCTCGATATGACTCTTGTGGAACAGGCCATTGCGATGGATGAGCGTTCCAAAGAAGCTCTGACTGAAAAAATGAAGCAACTGACAGAATTGGAAAACCCTAATTCTGTGGCACAGATGAAACAGTGGCTGCTCGATAATGGTTTGGAAATGGAGAGCCTTGGTAAAAAGGAAGTTGCCGAGGTTTTGAAAACAGCACCGGAGCATTTGAAGGAAGTGCTGTCCATCCGTCAGCAGCTTGCCAAATCCTCCGTGAAGAAATACCAGGCGATGCAAAAGGCAGCCTGCGCCGACAACCGTGCAAGAGGAATGTTCCAATTTTATGGTGCGAACCGTAGTGGGCGCTGGGCTGGGCGCATTATCCAGTTGCAGAACCTTTATCGTAATTCGCTGCCGGATCTGGACACGGCTCGTGACCTCGTCCGAAACGGAGAATTTGAAGTGGTGGAAATGCTCTATGATTCTGTGCCGGAAGTGTTATCCGAACTGATTCGCACAGCCTTTGTGCCGAAAACCGGATGCAAATTTATCGTCAGCGACTTTTCCGCTGTGGAAGCAAGGGTTCTGTCCCACTTGGCAAAAGAGACCTGGCGCACGGAGGTCTTTGCCGAAGGAAAGGATATTTATTGTGCTTCTGCATCGCAGATGTTCCATGTCCCCGTAGAAAAACACGGTGTAAATAGCCACCTGCGTCAAAAAGGCAAAATTGCAGAACTCGCCCTTGGTTACGGTGGCTCCGTTGGTGCCTTGAAAGCTATGGGTGCCTTGGATATGGGATTGGCTGAAGAGGAGCTGCAGCCACTGGTGGATGCGTGGCGTCAGTCCAATCCCAACATCGTGAAGTTTTGGTGGGATGTTGACCGTTGTGTCAAAAAGACTGTAAAGGAGCGTGTGCCTACGGAAACCAACGGCATTCAGTTCCGCTATCAAAGCGGGATGCTGTTTATTCTCCTCCCGTCCGGCAGACAGCTTTCCTATGTAAAACCTCGTATCGGAGAGAACAAATTCGGCGGTGATTCTGTGACCTATGAGGGCATCGGCGGCACCAAGAAGTGGGAACGCATCGAAAGCTACGGTCCCAAGTTCGTGGAAAACATTGTCCAGGCGTACAGCCGTGACCTGCTTGCCCATTCCATGAAGACCCTGCGCCATTGCTCCATTGTGGCCCATATCCACGATGAAGTTATCGTGGAGGCTGATATGTGTATGTCGGAAGAAGTCCTCAGTGAACAGATGGGGCGTGTTCCGGCTTGGGCGGACGGTCTGCTTTTGAGGGCAGACGGCTATGAAACACTTTTTTATAAAAAAGATTAGAAAAATCCTCAAGTTTTGTTGCCTCCTGTGGCTAATAAGTAGGGAGTATTCTCCCTGCCCGCCACGGGAGGCTTTTTTCCTGTGAATTTATCGCCAGTTCGGCAAGGAGGATTTATAGATGACAGATTTTAAGGAGGGGTGCTTGTGGATGTGCTGCGAATCGACCATGACCGCGGATATTTAGAACTTAACATCGAAGCCTTCTTCCCCTGCACACAGAAGAAAGCAAAAATTCTGTTTCCGCTGATTCGGAAATGGTGCAGCAAAGAAACTAAGGCAGCTCTGCTCCATGAACTGACTGAGTTGGCAGACGGCTATGAGGCACTTTGCAAAATGTACGCAAACGCAGCGGCCGACCATCCGCCGCATTCCAGGGAGTGTCGGACTCTTACATCCGAGTTCAAGAGAACGAACACGCTTTACAGGCGGATGCAGAAAAATATCACAATGCTTAAGGAGGTAACACCATGAAAGTGAAGATTGCGGTATGTAACCGCAGAACAGACAAGAAATATAAGAACCAGGAGATGGATTGGCAGTACATCTCCGACCGTAACAAGAACCCTGTGCGTACATCCGAGACTGCCGAGGAATATCCGAAACTCCCCAAGGAGCAGCGCAGCAATCTGAAGGATATCGGTGGTTTGGTCGGTGGTTGGCTGAAAGGCGGTATCCGTAAGAACGGCAATGTGCTGTTCCGCACGGTAGGTCTTCTGGATGCAGACCATGTTCCGGCAGGATTTGATTTCTGCGGTGCGGTTCGTGAGGTCTTCGGTGACCTTACCTATTTTATTTACTCTACCCACAGCCATACACCCGATAATCCCAGATACCGTCTGGTGCTTCTGCTTTCCCGTGAGGTCAGCGAAGATGAGTACCCGGCAATGCTCCGTATGGTGGCAAAGCAAATCGGCATGGATTACTTCGACGATTCTACCTACCAGTCGAACCGCATGATGTATTGGGCATCCTGTCCTTCCAACGGCGAGTTCGTATTTGATGATAATGTCGGTCAGTCCCTCGATGTAGATAAGTACCTGGATATGTATGAAGATTGGCGCGATATTTCGCAGTGGCCTACTTCCAGCCGTCAGTCCGAGGTCATCAAAAAGGAAACCAAGGTACAGAAGAACCCTTTGGAGAAGGAAGGCACTGTTGGCGTGTTCTGCCGTGCTTATCCGACCATCCAGGAAGTTATCGATGAGTTCCTTTCTGATGTATACGCTCCGACCGCTACCGACTCCCGTTACGACTATTTGGAGGCGGACTCTGTTGCGGGTGTGGTCATCTACGATAATGTGTTCGCTTACAGCCACCATACTTCAGACCCGGCCTGCGGAATGCTGCTGAATGGTTTCGACCTTATTAGAGTTCATCGTTTCGGTGATCTGGAAGAGAAAAAATCCTTCAACGCTATGTGCGAGTTTGCTATGTCCCTGGATAAGGTCAAAATGCAGATTGCTGCCGAGCGTAAAGAAAAGGTCGACCAGGATTTTGAGAGTACAGAAAATTGGGAGTCCCTGCTCAAATATCAGCCTCGCAGTAATGTGCTTGAAAATTCCGTGTGGAACGAGATGCTCATTCTGAACAATGACCCCGATTACGCTAACTTCGCCTATAACGAGATGGCAAACCGTATCCAGGTGACGGGACCGTTGCCTTGGGACAGACCGAAGGACAACAAGTTCTGGCGTGATGCAGATACGGCGCAGCTTAAGGCGCTGATTGATGTACGCTATGTTCCGTTCTCAAGCCGTAACCACGAGGTCAGCTTTACCAAGGTGGCTGATGACCGCCGTTTCCATCCCGTCCGTGATTACCTTGACAGCCTTCCTGTGTGGGACGGCAAAAAGCGTATCGATGATATCCTCATCAAATACCTTTCTGCCGATGATACCGACTATGTCAGAACGGTTACGAGAAAAACCTTTGTGGCAGCAGTCGCCCGCATCTACAAACCCGGTACAAAATTCGACAGCGTTTTGGTGCTTGACGGTATCCAGGGTATCGGCAAGAGTACCTTGTTCAAAGACCTGGTCGGTGACGAGTATTATTCCGAAACCCTATCCCTTACCGATATGAACGATAAGTCCGGTGCAGAAAAACTGCAGGGCTTCTGGATTATGGAGATTGCCGAGTTGGCGGGTATGAAGAAGGCTGACATTGAGAAGGTCAAAGCCTTCCTGTCCACCTCTGATGACAAATACCGTCCAAGCTATGGCAAGACTGTGGAAAGCCATCCCCGTCAGTGTATCATCATTGCATCCGTCAATGGTGAGCGTGGATATCTTCGTGATATTACGGGCAACCGCCGTTTTTGGGTTGTGAAGCTGAATCAGAAAGAACAGAAAAAGACCTGGCGCTTCACCAAGGAAGACCGTGACCAAATCTGGGCAGAGGCTAAACACTACTACCAGAAGGGCGAAAAGCTGTACCTTGAAGGCGATATGATTTCTGCCGCCGAGGAAGTTCAGCGTGATGCGATGGAAGTTGATGAGCGCCAGGGCATGGTTGAAGAATACCTTGACACCCTTCTCCCGGAAAATTGGGAGTCGATGGATACCTATGCCAGAAGGAACTATCTGTCTGAAAAAGATGCACCCACAAGCGTTAAGGGTACTGTGCGTAGAACCACGGCAAGCAATGCGGAAATTTGGTGCGAATGTTTCGGGCGCAGCCTTTCTGATTTGAAGCCTGCGGACTCCTATGCGATAGCTGCCCTTATGACACAGATTGACGGTTGGCAACGCACGACTAAGGTTCGCAAGCGTTCTCCTTATGGTAAGCAACGCCTTTATGAGAGAACCTGTTGCCTGCCTGAAAACGCTGATAAATAAAGGACTTTTGAGGATGGAGCAACGATGGTAACAACTATTTCCTTTATATTCAAAATCAATAAAAACACTATAAAAGCAACCCCTAAACACCCGCGTAGGAATTATAGGAATACTTGTTACCACTCGTTGCTTGTTTCCAAAAGTCAGAAAGGATGGTGTGCAAATGAAAGGTCAATATGATGAGAAGTACCTGCGAAAATGTCATAAGCGGCTCCGTGAACTTGGCGCACCTCTTGAAAATTGGAGCTGCATTGAAGTTGAAGATGGTGAGACCGCTGACTTCATCTGTGAATTATGCGGATGCGACCGTGTCAGATTTATTCATGTGATGGCACACGCAGAGTATGATGGTGTGCTTCAAGTGGGTTGTATCTGCGCCGGATATATGGAAGGTGACCTGATCGCTGCAAGAGAGCGTGATGATGCAGCCAGGAGAAAAAGCGGTCGCAGGGCGAACTTCCGTAAAAAAGTATGGACTGAAAAAACCGAAAATGAATGGACAGTCAAATATAAGCGCCGTTTCATATCCATTGAGCGTGAAGAATTCCGTGGCAGAGATTTTTATAAAATCCGAATCGACACTGACCAGTATCAATGGTGGAAGAACCGCCGCATCGAAACTTTGGAGGAAGCCAAACAGGTGGTCTTTGAACTGATAGATTGGGAGGAAACACAATGAGAGAAGTTCTGATAGAAAGAAAATTGATTGCAGCAGCAAAAAAGCGTGGTGGCATCTGTCCCAAGTGGGTCTGTCCCGGTTGCGATGGTATGCCAGACCGCATCGTGCTGTTGCCGAATATGAAAATCGGCTTTGTGGAGGTAAAGGCGCCGGGCGAACAGCCAAGACCGCTCCAATTGGCAAGACACCGTGTACTACAAAAATTAGGGTTCAAGGTTTTCATACTGGACGACCCACAGCAGATTGGAGGGATACTGGATGAAATACAATCCGCATGATTATCAAAGCTATGCCGCCGGGTACATTGAAAGCCACCCTATTTCTGCAATTCTGCTTTCGATGGGTCTTGGCAAAACGAGTATTACGCTGACCGCTATCAATAACCTGCTTTTTGACAGTTTCGATGTCCATAAGGTTCTTATCATCGGTCCCTTGCGTGTAGCAAGAACCACATGGCCTGATGAAATAAGAAAATGGGACCATCTGTCCGACCTGCAGTATTCCGTGGCAGTTGGTTCACCAAGTGAGCGTAAGGCTGCCCTTGCAAAACAGGCGGATATTTACATCACCAACCGAGAAAATGTACAGTGGCTTGTAGAGGACAGTGGATTTCCTTTCGATTACGATATGGTGGTTGTGGACGAACTGTCATCCTTCAAGAATCATCAGTCAAAACGCTTCAAGGCACTGATGAAAGTCAGACCCCGTGTTAAACGCATCGTTGGATTGACAGGCACCCCTTCCAGTAACGGTCTGATGGATTTATTTGCAGAGTTCAAGCTACTGGATATGGGTGAGCGTCTTGGAAGGTTCATCGGTCAGTACCGTAATGCCTACTTCATACCGGATAAGCGTAACGGACAGATTATCTTTTCCTATAAGCCTCTGCCGGGTGCTGAAGATGCCATTTACGATAAAATCTCCGACATCACCATTTCCATGAAATCCACAGACCATTTGAAAATGCCCGAACTGGTCAACAGCCAGTACATGGTTCATCTATCCGAAGAGGAACGTCAGCGTTACGAAGAATTGAAACGAGACCTGGTGTTGTCCCTCCCCGATGGTGAGGTTACGGCGGCTAACGCAGCATCCCTTACCGGGAAACTGTCGCAGATGGCCAACGGTGCAGTTTATTCCGATGATGAGAGCATCGTAAAAATCCATGACCAAAAGCTGGATGCCTTGGAGGATATCATTGAAGCGGCAAACGGTAAGCCTCTGCTTGTAGCATACTGGTTCCGGCATGATCTGGAACGCATTACTGAAAGACTGAATGACCGACATATTCCATTTGCGAGGTTGGATACAGACAGCAGTATCCGCAGATGGAACAACGGTGATTATCCCGTGGCACTGATACATCCAGCCTCTGCCGGACACGGCTTGAACCTGCAAAACGGCGGTTCGACAATCGTGTGGTTCGGGTTGACCTGGTCGTTGGAATTATATCAACAGACCAACGCCCGTCTATGGAGACAGGGGCAATCTTCAGAAACCGTGGTGATTCAGCACATCATTACTGAAAACACCATTGATGAACGCATCTTAAAAGCCTTATCCGAAAAAGACAGCACACAGCAGTCTTTGATAGATGCGGTAAAAGCCAATCTATGAAAATCTATCGACAAAAATCGACAATCTGAGCCAATCCGAGGGAAAGAAAAAATTCGGAGGTGCAGATTATGCCTAAAGCGTACAGAAACCCTACTGAGGATGCCGCCATCGGCAATATCATGCGTGAGGAACGCAAAAAGAAAAAGAGCCGTGACAGACAGCGTGAAAACCGCCGCCTGAAAAATAATAAAAAACAGCGTGAGGTTCAGCATGATAAGTCCGTATGAAAACCTCGCCAATGCAATCGTAGAACTTGCAGCCAAGGATTACAGAAAGGCTTTGAAAGATTTGAAACGCAGTCCCCGTAACGATGCTGCACTTCAAATGAAAGCCGAATGTGAGCGTTTCTTCCGTTCCGGATGGTACGAGGCTCTTACTTCCGTGGATGGAGAGAAATTGATGGCTATGTTGCAGAGGGAGGTGCTTTCAGAATGACGGCAAAAGAATATTTACAGCAAGCGTACCACTTAGACCAAAAAATAGTCAGCAAACAGCGTCAGATTGAGGCACTCCGTGAAATTGCCACAAACTGTTCGCCCAATATGACGGGAATGCCGAGAAACCCAAGTCCGAGCCGTTCTCCTATGGCAGATGCTATAGTAAAAATGATTGATATCGAACATGAACTGGAACAGGAGTTGGCGGCACTGCTTCAGCTAAAGGTAGATGCCCTTATGGTTATTCGCAAGGTTGAAAATGACGAATATAAGCTGTTGTTGGAAAAACGCTACCTTTGTTATGAAAGCTGGGATGATATCGCCCTGGATTTGAACTGTTCTGTCAGTTGGACGTTGAAACTGCATCGTAAGGCTTTAAGAGCCGTGGATGTAATTTTAGCAGAAAATTATAAAGAGGATAGTAAAGTCCACTAAAGTCCACTATAAGGCACACCCCTAATAGTGGTATGATATAATCAGCGAAAAGCAGAATGAAGTAAGCCTTGAGGGAGCAATCCTTCAGGGCTTTTCTTATGCCCAAGGGAGGTGAAACAAGTGCCAAGAAGACCAAAGCGACCGTGTTCTTTCCCCGGCTGTCCCAACCTAACGGATGGGAGGTTCTGTGAGGAACACGAAAAGCAGGAAAACAAACGCTACGAAACCTATGACCGTGACCCCGCTGTGCGTAAACGTTACGGCAGAGCATGGAAAAGGATAAGGGATTCCTATGCGGCTGCCCACCCACTGTGTGAGAGGTGCAAAGCCGAAGGAAAACTTACACCAACGGAAGAAATACATCACAAGCTGCCGTTGTCACAGGGTGGAACTCATGCAAGAGAAAATTTAATTGCTCTTTGTAAGTCCTGCCACGCAAAGATACACGCAGAAAGCGGCGACCGTTGGCATAATCACTGACCCCGGTAGGGCGGTCAAAATCTCCGGGACCTATATCCCGTGCAACGGGCGTGGGGTGACCTGTGAAAAAATTGCGAAATCAAAAGGGTAATAAGGCCCGCAGACAGAAAGGCGGTGAGAAATGTGCCAACAAAATCGAATAACACAGGCGGCCGTGGCGGAAAACGTCCGGGTGCAGGTCGTAAGCCGAAGTCAAATTTAGAAAAGGCTCAGAACGGCAACCCCGGCGGTCGCAAACTTACGATGCTGGATATCCCCGATATGGAAGGTATCCAGATGCCGAAACCAAATGAACTGCTTAGTGCAAAGCAGCGTGACGGTACAGAACTGAGAGCAAGGCAGATTTACGAGGATACATGGAACTGGCTCAATTCCATCGGCTGTGCGGGTTATCTTTCCCCACAGACCATTGAACGCTATGCCATGTGCGTTGCCCGTTGGCTGCAATGCGAGGAGATGACAAACGAGCTGGGATTTCTATCAAAGCATCCCACAACCGGAAAGCCTGTCACCTCCCCGTTCATCAACATCGGCATCAACTATATGAACCAAGCCTCAAGGCAATGGGACAACATCATGCAAATCGTAAAAGAAAACTGTTCCGTGGACTTCTCCGGCACCAATCCGAATGATGACCTGGAACGACTATTGCACCAACGAAAGGGGTTTTAACTATGATTGAAAAAGTAAATCCGAGCCATCCGGACAAGGTGGCAGACAGAATCGCAGGAGCCATTGTGGATCTGGCTTATGCAAAAGAAAACAATCCGAAAATTGCCGTGGAGGTTTTAATCGGTCATGGTGTGTGCCATACCATTATTGAAACCACAGCGGATTTGGATAAAGCAGAAATTATAAATGCAGTGCATCGCATCGCAGGTGTGATGGATACGGACATCGTTATCGTTCCCCAGGATAAGCACCTGTCGGACAATCAAAAGAACGGTGTGCGTTGCGGAGATAACGGCATCTTTAAGGGTATGCCTTTGACACCCGAACAGAAGAACCTTTCCAGAATGGCTCGTGAAATTTATGCAGAGTATCCGTATGACGGAAAATACATTGCAGACGGAAACAGATTTATTGTTTGTCAGAGTAATGTACCAACCGACATTCTTCGTATCAAGTGTCCTCTTACAGAGGTAAATCCGCTCGGTGACTGGACTGGCGGCACAGATGTTGATACGGGTGCTACCAACCGTAAACTCGGTTCTGATATGGCAGATTCTGTTACAGGCGGAGGTTTACATGGTAAGGACTTATCCAAGGCAGATGTGTCTGTAAATATCTATGCGTTCCTTAAGGCACAGAAAATCAAGGAGCCTGTGCAACTTTGCTGTGCCATCGGAGATGACACTATTGATGGCAAGCCTTATGCGGAAATTGTAGACATTGCCCGTCAGTACATTCAGAGCCTCGGCGGTTTTGAAAAGTTCGCTGAATGGGGTCTGTATTAAGGAGGGTGCTATGGGAAGAACAACAACGCAGATGGAACTTGTTTCCATTACAAAATTAGTGCCGTATGTAAATAACGCCCGCACCCATTCTCCGGAGCAGATTATGAAACTTCGTTCTTCACTCCGTGAGTTCGGCTTTATCAATCCCGTCATTATTGATAAGGATTATGGCATCATTGCCGGACACGGACGTGTAATGGCTGCCAAGGAAGAAGGCATCGATGAGGTGCCCTGTGTTTTTGTGGACTATCTTACCGAGGCACAGAAGAAAGCCTACATCCTTGCCGATAACCGTATGGCGCTTGACGCGGGCTGGGATGAGGAAATGCTGAAAATCGAAATCGAGTCCTTGCAGGGCATGGATTTTGATATCGGTCTTGCAGGCTTTGACGATGATGAAATCGCAGACCTCTTTGCCGGAGATGATAAATCCGATGTGGAAGAGGACGATTTTGATTTGAACGATGCCCTGGAAAAGGCTGCCTTTGTGGAGCGTGGCGATGTGTGGACGGTGGGCAGACACAGACTGGTGTGCGGTGATGCCACAAATCCAGATGATGTTGCTACTCTGATGGACGGCAAGAAAGCCAACCTTTTGCTGACCGACCCTCCGTATAATGTTGCCTTTGAAAGTTCCGATGGTCTGTCCATCAAAAACGATAAGATGGCAAGCGAGAAGTTTTATGAATTTCTGCTTTCGGCATTTCAGAACATGGCTGCCCACCTGGAAAAAGGCGGTGCAGCATACATTTTTCATGCCGATACGGAAGGCTTGAATTTCCGTAAGGCATTTATCGATGCAGGCTTTCATCTTTCCGGCTGTTGCATTTGGGTGAAAAACTCCCTGGTGCTTGGCAGAAGTGATTATCAGTGGCAGCACGAACCTGTGCTTTACGGTTTCCTTCAGAACGGTAAGCACTACTGGAGCAAGAACGCAGGCAGAAGCCAGACCACCATCTGGAACTTCGATAAGCCGAAGAAAAATAAAAACCATCCGACTTCCAAGCCACTCGACCTTTTGGCATATCCCATCGGCAATTCCAGCCGTGAGAATTCCATCGTAGTGGATACCTTTGGCGGCAGTGGTTCTACGCTGATGGCTTGCGAGAAAACAAACCGCATCTGCCATACGATGGAATTGGATGAAAAGTACGCATCGGTTATCCTCCGCAGATATGTGGAAGATACGGGTGATGCAGACGGTGTGTTTGTTATCCGTAACGGTGTGCAGATACCGTATGCCGACCTTGTGAAGGAGGTTGGCGCAGATGAATAAAAAAACTATGACCCTCGGCAGCCTTTTCGATGGCTCCGGGGGATTTCCTTTGGGAGGCTTGATATCCGGTATTACCCCTTTGTGGGCATCGGAAGTTGAGCCTTTTCCTATTCGTGTAACAAGCAAGCGTATCCCGCAGATGAAACACCTTGGAGATATTTCCACCATAAGCGGTGCGGAAATTGACCCCGTGGACATCATCACTTTCGGTTCTCCCTGCCAGGATATGAGTGTGGCGGGAAAACGCAGTGGTCTTGATGGAGAACGCTCCTGCCTGTTCTACGAAGCAATCCGAATCGTAAAAGAAATGAGGTGTAAAACCAATGGCGAATATCCAAGATACATCGTGTGGGAAAACGTCCCCGGCGCCTTCTCCTCAAACGCAGGAGAAGATTTCAAAGCCGTCCTCGAAGCAGTCGCATCCGTCAAAGGTGACTATGCTGTCCCTTGTCCTCCAAAAGGAAAATGGACAGGAGCAGGAGAAATCCTGGGAGATGGTTTCAGTATCGCCTGGAGATGCGTTGACGCGCAGTTTTGGGGAGTTCCCCAAAGAAGAAGACGTATCTATCTTGTCGCAGATTTTAATGGTGGGTGTGCCGGAAAAATATTATTTGAGTCAGAAAGCCTGTTTAGGAATCTTGAAACGAGCCGATGCCCGTGGAAAGGAACTGCCGGAACTTCTGAAGAAAGCACTCCTGCGACAGGCATCGTCCTAAATGACCAGGGTGGCAACCGTATGGATGTCACTGATGATGTGACCTGCACCCTTCGTGCCGAGGCACATCATCCGCCTTGTGTTATGGAGTCTGCGGGATTTTGTACGGAACACTCTGCCGATAGCCGTGGCATCGGTTATGAGGCGGAAAAATCTCCAACGCTACGAGCAGGAGTCGTTCCTGCAACCGTGTATGAAAATCACTCGCAGGATACCCGATATGTGGGTCCCCTTGATGTGGCACAGACCGTGGCGGCAACCTACGGCACAGGCGGAAACAATCAGCCGTTTGTGGTAGAGCCGACCGCTTTCGGTGTCTGCTCCAAGGACAGTAATGCAATGAAGTCTGCAAATCCCAACAGCGGATTTTATAAGGCAGATACTTCCCGCACCCTTGACGGCAACGGTGGAAACCCTACCTGCAATCAGGGCGGCATTGCCATTGTGGAAGGCAACGGTTCCCGTCCTTCCCACCACGGCAACGGCTATGCCGAAAGTGATGTTATGTACACCTTGAACACCGTAGACCGCCACGCCGTTGTCTATGCCATTGACCGTGAAAGTTATAACTGCGGTCAGAACTTCGCAAGGAATATGGGTATCAGTGATGAGGGTGTCAATTCCACACTGAAAGCCACGGGGCCCGATGCGGTTGCCGTTCCCACCTACTCAAGCAGCAAGGCATCGTTCTTTACTTCTGCGGAAGAGGAACTCGCCAACACTTTAGTAGCTACGGATTACAAAGACCCTCCGCTTGTCAATGACACAGATTCAGATCTGGAATACATTGTCCGCAGACTCACTCCAACGGAGTGTGCGAGGCTCCAGGGATTTCCGGATTGGTGGTGTGCTGACCTTGGTGAGAAACTTCCTTCTGAAGAGGAACTCACACGGTGGGCAGAAATCTTTGAAACACATCGTAAGATTGTGGGGACATCAAGCAAACCAAAGACACGGAAACAAATCTTCAAGTGGTTGCAGAACCCTCACTCTGATTCGGCGGAGTATAAGATGTGGGGCAACGGCGTGGCACTTCCCAATGTGGTGTATGTGCTGATGGGCATCGTGTACTATACACAAAACGAAGGGGTGTAAATCTACAAGGATTCTCCCTTATATTTTGCACATATGACTTGCTATTTATCGGTTTTAGAGCGAATATGTGTACTACCAAAACGATAGGAGGTTTTGCACATGAAAATTCATTACAATGTTCCCGGTAAAAAACGCAAGGAACTGGCACAGACCATAGCCACCTGGCTTGAGGTCGATTGCAGGTATAAGGGAGTCCCTTCCTGCGCATACGAGGTAGACTACTTCACAATCGACAAGGATGGCAACCTGCTGTTTGATGATATGGCAGACAGCGAGGTCATCGAAAGGCTTCTGGAGCATCTTTACGATGTAGGGTTTGAGAGTGACTTCTCCCGCTATGACAGCGAACAGCAGGAGCCCGTAATTTCCGAAGAAGAGCCGACGGAAGATTGCCAGCCGGATTACCTTACCCCTTCCGAAAACGCGCCACAGGGCGAAACGGTGGGGCTTACGGTGGCAATTCCCCTTGATAAGGTTGCGGTCGGTAACCTTACAAACCTTCTGGATGCCAAGGGCAGTCTTATCAAGAAGGCACTGGGTATTCCGGCAACACCAATCGAAATCGGTGAGGACAGGGTTTCCTTTCCTTGGTTCGAAGATGGGGTGGATGCCGATGAGGTCAAGGCTTACAGCCATTTCATTGCCGCCCTTTGCGATATGAGTAAAAATCAGAAACGCATCAACGCCACGGAAAAAGCGGTGGACAACGAGAAATACGCATTCCGCTGTTTTCTCCTCCGCCTCGGCTTTATCGGAAACGAATATAAGACCGAGCGAAAAATCCTGCTACGCAACCTTTCCGGTAGCAGTGCTTTTAAGGCACCGAAAACGGAAAAGACCTACCGAGTGGAACTTGACGATGACAATTTCAAAATCTTCACTGCCACAAACAGTGCGGAGGCTGAACGCATCGGCGCGGACATTGCAGAAGAACTTGGCAGTGGATACTGCCTTGTCGAGGAGGTGGCAGAATGAGATTCCCGGATAAAGAAACAGTAGAGCGTGTACGCAAAGCCTACCCTGTAGGCTGCCGTGTGGAACTGGCGCAGATGGAGGATATGCAGGCACCACCCATTGGCACAAAGGGTACGGTCAGAGGCGTGGATGATACTGCGTCCATCATGGTCAGATGGGATAACGGCTCCGGCTTGAATGTAGTGTATGGTGTCGATATTTGTCGAAAACTGGATGCCGTGAAGATTACCTGCTACGGTCAGACGGAAGTCTGGGACAGCAGAAAAGAGGCTGCCGACTTCTACTTAAGAGCCATTGCGGGCTCCGAGGGCAGCGAGTGTGAACGCTACACCAAGATTTACACGGAACTGCTTATGGGTAAGGAGGTCTGCACCGATGAATAAAATCAAGAAACAGATACTCGCCATCCGAGCAACCGGACGAACCAATATGTTTGATGTGCCGATGGTACAGTATATTGCCAATGAGATGCATTTTTACGAATTGGTGGTGTACCTTGAGGAACACCGAAAGGAATACACCCACTTCATTCTGACAGGCGAAATGGAGGACTGACTATGTGGAAAGAAGGAACAATCGGTATCCCCAAGCCGGACGGCGGTTACAAGGCAGTTTACTACTGGATTAAGGTTTATGAGGAAGGCGGCCAGTTTGGTATCAACGGTGGTAAAATCAGCAAGCTGATGCTGAAACTGGATGGCGGGATTATTGCCAACTACGACAGAGGTTGGGATGTTGAGCCTGCAACCGAAGAAGCCAACCTTGCCCTTTGCATTTTACTGAACGAACATAATTAAAAATCCTGTAAAGGCAGGACGGAGCCGTGAGGCTCTGTTCCTCGTATACGAAGGTCGCACCGATTATGGTGGCGGCTATTTTTTATGCCATTTTTGAGGAGGTGACGGCATTTGCGAAAACTGAAAAACTACAAACCAACCCGCTTTATGGCGGAGGGCAGCTACTACGATAAGGATGCCGCCGACCACGCAGTATGTTTTATCGAAAAATTCTGCTGTCATACCAAAGGCACATGGGATGGAAAACCATTTGAACTGATTGACTGGCAGGAGCAGATTATCCGTGATATTTTCGGCGTCCTGAAACCAAACGGATATAGGCAGTTCAACACAGCCTACATCGAGATACCGAAGAAACAAGGCAAATCGGAACTGGCGGCTGCCGTGGCACTGTATCTTCTGTGTGCCGACTTTGAGCCGGGTGCAGAAGTTTACGGCTGTGCTGCGGATAAAGACCAGGCACGAATAGTATTTGATGTTGCGTTGGAGATGGTAAGGCGAAGTCCTCTGCTGAAAAATAAAATGACCATCCAGGCAAGCCAGAAGACTATGACCTACAATCCTACGGGAAGTAAGTACAAGGCTCTGTCTGCGGATGTGGCTAACAAGCATGGTTTCAATACCCACGGCGTTATTTTTGATGAGCTGCATACCCAACCGAACAGAAAATTGTTTGATGTAATGACCAAGGGTTCCGGCGATGCAAGAATGCAGCCGCTTTACTTCCTGATCACCACGGCGGGAAATGATACGCAGTCCATCTGCTATGAAACCCACCAAAAGGCAAAGGACATCATCGAAGGTCGAAAAGTTGACCCTACCTTCTACCCTGTGATTTACGGTGCAGAGGACGATGATGACTGGACTGACCCGGAAGTATGGAAGAAAGCCAATCCCTCCCTTGGAGTGACGGTCGGCATTGATAAGGTGCAGCAAGCCTGTGAGCAGGCAAAGCAGAACCCCGGCGAAGAGAACGCATTCCGTCAGCTTCGTCTGAATCAGTGGGTCAAGCAGGCTGTCCGTTGGATGCCGATGGCGGTGTGGGATGCCTGTGCTTTTCCTACAGATAAATCCGAACTGGAAGGCCGTGTCTGCTACGGTGGTCTTGACCTTTCTTCCACAACGGATATCACGGCTTTTGTGTTGGTGTTTCCACCGAAAGATGAGGATGATAAATACATTATTCTCCCGTATTTTTGGATACCGGAAGATAACATCGACCTGCGTGTGCGCCGTGACCATGTGCCGTATGACATTTGGGAACGACAGGACTTGCTTATGACCACCGAGGGCAACGTAGTCCATTACGGCTACATTGAGAAATTCATCGAGTCCCTTGGTGAGAAATACAACATTCGTGAAATCGCCTATGACCGTTGGGGTGCTGTGCAGATGGTACAGAACCTTGAGGGTATGGGATTTACGGTAGTGCCTTTCGGACAGGGGTACAAAGATATGTCTCCTCCGACCAAGGAACTGATGAAACTTGCGATGGAGAAGAAACTGGCTCACGGCGGGCATCCCGTTCTTCGATGGATGATGGATAACATCTACATCAAGACCGACCCTGCCGGAAATATCAAAGCTGACAAAGCAAAATCCACAGAAAAGATTGACGGTGCCGTTGCCACCATTATGGCACTCGACCGTGCAATCCGCTGTGGAAATACCAACAGTGCCAGCGTGTACGATGACCGTGGCATTTTGTTTATTTAGGAAGGAGCGTGATTTGATATGGGTATCTTTACTGGAATGTTTAAGTCCAGAGATAAGCCTGAAAACAGAACGGCAGTCAGTGCCTACACCTTTTACATGGGTGGTACAACTTCCGGCAAAGCAGTGACAGAGCGTTCTGCCATGCAGATGACGGCGGTCTATTCCTGTGTCCGTATCCTGGCTGAAGCCGTGGCAGGCTTGCCTTTGCATTTATATAAATATAACGAGGACGGTGGCAAGGAAAAGGCCATCGACCATCCTCTTTACCGATTGCTCCATGATGAGCCGAATCCGGAAATGAGTTCTTTCGTGTTCCGTGAGACCCTCATGACCCATCTGCTCCTTTGGGGCAATGCCTATGCCCAGGTTATCCGAAACGGTAAGAACGAGGTGGTTGCCCTGTATCCGCTGATGCCAAACAAGATGAGCGTGGACAGGGATGAAAACGGGCATTTGTATTACACCTATTACCGTGGTCCCGATGAGGCTATCAAAAATAAGGAGTTTGCAGTGACCCTGCAGCCTTCCGATGTTTTGCATATTCCGGGACTCGGCTTTGACGGTCTTGTAGGTTACAGTCCCATTGCTATGGCAAAGAACGCCATCGGCATGGCAATTGCCTGCGAAGAGTACGGTGCCAAATTCTTCGCCAACGGTGCGACACCGGGCGGTGTGTTGGAACACCCAAGCACCATCAAAGACCCACAAAGGGTCAGAGAAAGCTGGCAGGCTGCCTTTGGCGGCAGTTCCAACTCTAATAAAGTGGCTGTTTTGGAAGAAGGCATGAAATACACGCCTATTTCCATCTCCCCGGAACAGGCACAGTTCCTTGAAACAAGGAAGTTCCAAATCAACGAAATTGCTCGAATTTTCAGAGTCCCTCCCCATATGGTGGGCGACCTTGAGAAGTCGAGCTTTTCTAATATAGAGCAGCAATCCCTTGAGTTTGTGAAATACACCCTTGACCCGTGGGTCATCCGTTGGGAGCAGTCCATTCAGAGGGCACTCTTATCCCACGATGAAAAAGTGCGTTATTTTGTGAAATTCAATCTGGAAGGTCTGCTCCGTGGCGATTATCAGAGCCGTATGAACGGCTACGCCATTGGTCGCCAGAACGGTTGGATGTCTGCAAACGATATCCGCGAACTGGAAAACCTCGACCGTATCCCTGCGGAAGAAGGCGGCGACCTTTACCTTATCAACGGCAATATGCTCCCTCTGAAAGATGCGGGTGCTTTTGCAAATACAACCGACAATGACGGAAAGGAGGAAAATTCCGATGAAGAAGTTCTGGAAGTGGAAGAACCAGGCACAGACGGAAACGATGCCGGAGGCGAGGACACTGTTTCTGAACGGAACAATCGCAGAAGAAAGCTGGTTTGACGATGATGTCACTCCACAGCTTTTCAAGGACGAACTCATGGCAGGCTCCGGTGACATTACCGTGTGGATTAACTCACCCGGCGGTGACTGTGTGGCGGCAGCCCAGATCTACAATATGCTGATGGATTACAAGGGCAATGTCACGGTCAAGATTGACGGCATCGCTGCCTCCGCAGCATCCGTGATTGCGATGGCAGGCACAAAGGTGCTGATGTCCCCGGTATCCATGATGATGATTCACAATCCTATGACGGTAGCAATTGGTGATTCCGGCGAAATGCAGAAAGCCATCGATATGCTTGCAAGCGTTAAGGATTCCATCATCAATGCTTATGAGATTAAGACAGGCTTGTCCCGTACAAAGCTGTCCCACCTCATGGATGCCGAAACCTGGATGGATGCAAACAAGGCCGTGGAACTTGGCTTTGCTGATGAAATCATGCAGAGAACCACCACGGACGAAGTGGAAGTGCCGCAGGTGTCTATGCTTTATTCCAAGGCAAATGTGGTCAATTCCCTTATGGATAAGGTTGCCGCCAAGTGTGCAATCAAGTCCGAAGAAACCCGAAAAACCAAGGCCGATGACCTTATGGACAGGCTAAATCTTATTAAAAATTGGAGGTAATTTACTATGACTATCAACGAACTGCGCGAAAAGCGTAACCAGGCTTGGGAGGCTGCAAAGGCTTTTGTGGAAACCAAGCGCGACAAGGACGGTCTGCTTTCCGATGAGGATGCAAAGACCTATGCACAGATGGAGAAGAAGGTTCAGGACTACGGTGCTGAAATCGAGCGTATGGAGGCTATGTCCGCTATGGATGCCCAGCTTTCCAAGCCTACCTCTTCTCCCATCACTGAAAAGCCTATGAACGGCAAACCTATGGACGGTAAGAAGGAAAAGACCGGACGTGCATCCGATGCCTATAAGGACGGTATGCTCAAGGCTCTGCGTACCAACTTCCGACAGGTATCCAATGTTCTCCAGGAGGGTGTGGATGCAGACGGCGGTTACCTCGTACCCGAAGAGTATGATTCCCGCCTTATCGAGGCATTGGAGGAAGAGAACATCTTCCGTAAGCTGGGTCACACCATCACTACAAGCGGTGAGCGTAAAATCAACATCGCTGCCACTAAGCCTGCGGCTGCGTGGATTGACGAGGGCGAGGAACTCACCTGGGGTGATGCGAAGTTCTCCCAGATCAACCTGGACGCACACAAACTCCATGTTGCCGTTAAGGTAACCGAGGAACTTCTGTATGACAATGCCTTCGGTCTTGAGAATTACATCATCCGTCAGTTCTCCAAGGCTCTGGCAAATGCCGAAGAGGATGCCTTCCTCAACGGTACCGGCACTGGTCAGCCTTTGGGTCTGCTTGCCGAGGAAGGCGGTGCCCAGATTGGCGTGACTGCTGCATCTGCAACGGATATCACTGCCGATGAAATCATCGACCTTGTGTACTCCCTCAAGCGTCCTTACCGTAAGAACGCCAAGTTTATCTGCAATGACCAGACTTTGGCTGCCATCCGTAAGCTGACCGACAAGAACGGCCGCTACCTTTGGCAGGATTCCGTACAGGCGGGAGAGCCTGGCAGACTCCTGGGTTATGAGGTGTACACTTCTCCTTATTTCCCTGTAATCACTGCGGGTATGCCTGCCATTGCTTTCGGTGACTACAGCTACTACAACATTGGTGACCGTGGTACTCGTTCCTTTGCGGAACTGAAGGAACTCTTCGCCGGAAACGGTATGGTCGGCTTTGTTGCCAAGGAGCGTGTGGATGGTAAGCTGATTCTTGCTGAAGCCGTGAAATTGCTCAAGATGGCTACTGCCTAAGATGGGAGGTGGCAGTGATGAGCGAACTTCTTACGAAGGTCAAGGAAAATTTGATACTGGAGCATTCGGTGGATGATGGACTGATTGAAAGGTTCATCACTGCCGCCGTTTCTTATGCGGAAAGCTATCAGCACATCGAAGCAGGATATTATACGGAAAATGCGATGCCCGCTACCACAGAACAGGCCGTGATTATGTTGGCATCGCATTTCTATGAATCAAGGGACGGCTCTACGGGCGGTTTCTTTGCAGATAATGTGCAAGCCGGACAGCAGGTCTGGAATACGGTCAATCTTCTGTTAAGGCTCGACCGAGATTGGAAGGTGTGATATGAGTTTCGGAAAAATGAACGGCTTTGCAGATATTGTCATTACAAAACGCATCAAGGACAGCGAGGGTTTCTCTGCTACGGCGGATGAAATCCTCGCATCTGTCCGTGTGTACAGAGAAGGTCGACACGGAAGTGAACGGTGGGCAAACCTCGCCGCTTTTTCCGAGGCAACCGACCTGTTCCGATTCCGCTGCATTCCCGGTCTTACTGTTACCACAGACCACATCCTGGTATGTGAGGACGGACGCTTTGAAATTACATCCGTTGAAGATGTGAAAGGCAGAGGAATGTATACGGAGGTGCTTGCGAAAAAGGTGGTGGCGACAAGTGGCTAAAGTGGATATCAAAATGCCGGAGGAGTTTTTGCAACGTATTTCAAGGCTCGGTTCGGACTTTGACCCTGTGGCGGAAAAGGTGCTGGAAGCCGGAGGTGAGATTGTCCTTGCCAAGGCACAGAGCAACCTTGCATCTGTGGTTGGAAACGGTACAAAGTATGAATCCCGTTCCACGGGAGAACTGGAGTCGGCGCTTGGTCTGTCCTCTGTGAAGATGGATAAGAACGGTAACCACAATATCAAGGTTGGCTTTGCAGAACCCCGCCGTGATGGTATCAGCAACGCAAAACTCGCCAATATCATCGAATACGGCAAACACGGTCAGCCTGCCAAACCTTTTATGAAACCCGCAAAAACAGCATCCCGTGCTGCCTGTATCAGTGCCATGCAGGATAAATTCGAAGAGGAGGTCAGAAAGCTGTGAGCGTACTTTCAGATATCAATACGGCTCTGGAGCCTTTGGGCATTCCCTTTGAAACGGGTGTCTTTAAGGATGATGCGCCGGAGAAATATATCGTAATCGTGCCGATGGCAGACAGCTTTGCACTTCATGCGGATAATGCTCCCAGATGCGATATCCAGGAGGCACGAATTTCCCTGTATGCCAAAGGCAGTTATACCAAAGAGAAAAATGCAATCGTCCGTGCTGTGCTTAGCGCGAATTTTACCGTAACTGACCGAAGATACATCGGTTATGAAACAGAAACAGGCTACTTTCATTACAACGTGGATGTGGCAAAACATTATGAAATGGAGGAATAATCAATGGCTACTATTGGTCTTGACAAACTGTATTATGCCAAAATCACCGAGGATGAGAACGGTAACGAAACCTACGCATCTCCGGTACAGTTGGCAAAGGCAATGACCGCCGATTTGTCGGTGGAACTTGCAGAGGCAACCCTTTATGCCGATGACGGTGCATCGGAAATCGTGAAGGAATTTAAGGCCGGCACCCTTTCCTTGGGTGTGGATGACATCGGTGCTTCTACGGCATCCGACCTTACAGGCGCTACCATCGATGCCAACGGTGTCGTGGTTTCCACAAGTGAGGACGGCGGTGAGCCTGTGGCTGTGGGTTTCCGTGCCAAGAAATCCAACGGCAAGTACAAGTATTACTGGCTTTACCGTGTGAAATTCGGTATCCCTGCCACAAACCTTGCTACCAAGGGTGACAGCATTACCTTCTCTACACCTACCATCGAGGGTACGATTCTCCGCCGTAACAAGGTGGACGGTCAGAACAAGCATCCTTGGAAGGCAGAGGTCACCGAGGGAGATGCTGCTGTTGCAGCAGATATCATCACAAACTGGTATCAGGAAGTATATGAACCTTCCTATGCTACCGAGGCTGCGGAATAAGGAGGATATGACAAATGGATAAAGAACGCTCTGCAATTATCAATATCGGTGGTGACGAGTACGAACTGCTTTTGACCACCAAGGCTACCAAGGAAATCGCAGGACGCTACGGCGGTCTTGAGAACCTTGGCGATAAGCTGATGAAATCCGAGAACTTCGAGATGGCTATCGGCGAAATCGTGTGGCTGATTACGCTGCTTGCCAATCAGTCCATCCTTGTCCACAATCTGAAAAACAAGGAAAACAAAAAGGATGTCCTTACAGAGGAGATGGTGGAACTTCTGACTACACCTCTCGATTTGGCAGATTACAAGACTGCCATTACCGAGGCTTTGTATAAGGGCACCAAGAGAAATGTGGTCAGTGAGGCTGACTCAAAAAACGTGGCGGTCGAGTAAGTGACGATGAGTTATTTACTCGACTTTTATATTACGGCATCGCCCATCTCCATCTGTCGCAGGATGAGGTGTGGCTGATGCCGTTTGGTCTGCTCCTGGATTTATGGGAGTGCCACAAACAGTATAACGGGCTTGCGAAGCCTGTAAGGGAATATTTCATTGATGACATTATTCCTGCCGGAATCTGATGAAGGAGGTGGTTTGAAGTGGCAGATGATTTTGGCTTAAAAATCGGTCTTGAGGGCGAAAAAGAATTCAAGAAGGCGCTGTCCGAAATCAATCAGTCCTTCAAGGTTCTCGGCTCGGAAATGAAGGTCGTGCAGTCGCAGTTCGACAAAAACGACAGTTCCGTGGAAGCACTCACGGCAAGAAACCAGGTGCTGAATAAGGAAATCGAGGCACAAAAGCAGAAAATCGAAACACTCCGTTCTGCACTTGCCAATGCCTCCGAGTCTTTCGGTGAAAATGACCGCAGAACGCAGGCGTGGCAGATTCAGCTTAATAATGCTACGGCGGCGCTCAATGATATGGAGCGTGAACTCGACCGCAATAATACCGCTTTGGATGAAGCGGAACGTGAGATGGACGATGCCGCCGATGCTGCGGATGATCTGGAAGAGGAACTGGATGATGCCGGAGATGCTGCCGATGACTCCGAGGGGAAATTCTCCAAGTTGGGTGGCACTCTGAAGACCGTAGGTATTGCAATGGGAGCGGTGGTTACGGCTGCTGCTGCCGCCGCAGTTTCTCTCGGAAAAGCCGTGGTGGAATCCTACGCAGAATATGAGCAGTTGGTCGGCGGTGTCGATACGCTGTTTAAGGATTCCTCTGCTGCGTTGCAGGAATATGCAAACAACGCCTATAAGACGGCGGGTATGTCGGCAAACGACTATATGTCCACGGTCACTTCTTTTTCTGCATCCCTTATTTCTTCTCTCGGTGGTGATACTGAGGCGGCAGTAAAGTATGCGGATATGGCCATTACCGATATGGCGGATAACGCCAATAAGATGGGTACGGACATAGGTCTTATCCAGAACGCATACCAGGGATTTGCCAAGCAGAACTACACGATGCTGGATAACTTGAAACTCGGCTACGGTGGCACCAAGACCGAAATGGAACGTCTGCTTGCCGATGCACAGGCTATCTCCGGTATCGAATATGACATCAGTTCCTATGCGGATGTGGTCGAAGCAATCCACGTTATTCAAGAGAGCATGGGTGTGGCAGGAGCAACGGCAGCAGAAGCCGAGCATACCATCGAGGGTTCCATGAACTCCATGAAGGCAGCCATTGATAACCTTATCGTTGGTTTCGGTAATGCAGATGCCGACATTGAGATGCTCTGCAACAATGTGGTGGATGCCTTCCAGGATGTACTAACCAATATCACTCCGGTGATTGAAAACATTATCTCGGCGCTGCCAACGGCTCTGAATGCACTGCTCTCGACCGTGGGAGAACTTCTTCCTACGCTGTTGGATACGGTGGTTGACCTGTTCTCCCAGGTGCTGAACACCATACTGACCATGCTGCCGGAACTTATCCCCGTGGTGATTGAAGCGTTAATGACCATCGTGAACACGCTGATTGAAAATCTGCCTCTGCTCATCGATGCCGCCATTCAGATAGTGATGTCTTTGGTACAGGGCATCGGAGAGGCACTTCCTACTTTGATTCCAACGGCAGTACAGGCGGTCATTACCATTGTGCAGAGTCTGATTGACAGCCTTCCGATGATTTTGGATGCCGCCTTGCAGCTTATCCAGGGTCTTGCAGATGGTTTGCTTACGGCAATTCCCGTGCTGATTGAGGCACTGCCGTCCATTATTTTGGCAATCGTGGAATTTGTGATTGGTGCGATTCCTCAAATCATAGACGCAGGCATTCAGCTTTTGACTTCGCTTGTATCTGCATTGCCGGAAATCATCGTGGCAATCGTGGAGGCAATCCCGCAGATTATTGAGGGCATTATCACAGCCGTGCTTGGTTCGATTCCGCAGATTATCCAGGCGGGTATCGACTTGCTCGTTGCCCTTATCCAGGCATTGCCGGAAATCATCACAACCATTGTGGCGGCAATTCCGGAGATTATCGGTTCTGTGGTAAATGCCTTGATTGGCAGCATTCCACAAATCGTACAGGCAGGCGTGACGCTCTTTATTTCTCTCATTAAGAACCTGCCGACCATCATCGTGGAAATCGTGAAAGCCGTACCGCAGATTCTGTCCGGCTTGGTATCGGCATTTGGAAAAGGTGTATCTCAGCTTGCAAGTGTTGGTGCAAACCTTGTAAAGGGTCTGTGGCAGGGCATCCAGTCCCTTGCATCCTGGCTTTGGAACAAGGTATCCGGTTGGATTTCTTCCATATGGGATGGTATTTGTGACTTCTTCGGCATTGCATCTCCGTCCAAGGAAATGGGATGGGTCGGTGAAATGCTTGTGGAAGGTCTGGCAGGTGCAATCAATACCAATGGTAAAGATGCGGTTGCCGCTGCTGAAAGCATGAGCAAGGACATCAACGATGTTATGCACGGTCTTGCAGATGAAATGACCACGGCACTTTCTACGGACTTTAGCGTGAACGGAACAGTAAACCGTAACGATACGATATCCGGTGCAGGATTGGGCAGTGGTGCGCTGATTACCATTCAGCAGATGATTGTCCGAAGCGAAGAGGATATCCGCAAGATTTCCCAGGAACTTTACAATTTGATTCAAAGTGGCTCCCGTGCACAGGGACACTTTACTACGGCATAAAGGAGGGTTTTGACCTATGGGTTTTATTTTCAATGACATTACGTCGGGCAGCATGGGCATCAAAGCTCGCCTTACTTCCTGGCAGGTGTGTGGTAAGATGCGTAATTTTACCACCACCGTGCCTGGTAAATACGGTGTGGCAGATTTCGGTGCAGATTTCGATTACCGTGAAATCACTGTCCACTGTAACATTTACCCCAAGGCTAATTTTACTGCGTTGGTATCAGCCTTGGATGATATCGCAGCGTGGCTTGACCCTGTGCAGGGGTTGCGCCAGCTTATTTTTGATGATGTGCCGGACAGATACTTCATGGCAAGGCTTAACGATGCGGTGGACTGTGAAAGGCTCATCCGCTCGGCAGGTTCTTTTGATTTGAAGTTCTTCTGCCCAGATCCTTTCGGTTATGCCATCACGGATGAAACTTTCTTCATCACGGAGGAAGGCACTCACACCGTGAACCGTGCCATTGGCAATATTGAGTCTTTGCCTGTTTATCGCATCAGTGGTGTGGTGACCGCTGGGGCAAGCAATTATATCAGCATTACCACAAACGGCATGGAACTGAAAATCGTAAACGCAACGCTGTCAGAGGGAGAAACTCTTGTTGTGGATACGGATAAAATGACCGCTTATGTGGTGGATGAAAACGGCGAGACACTCCGAAACGGTCTGCCATATTTACAGGAACTGAACTTTCCGACCCTTGCTGTCGGAGAGAACACCGTCACAGTGGAAGTAAACAACGCTACGCTGACGGAATTACAAATACAAGCCAAGAGCAGATGGAGGTGACGGCATGGCTCTGAAAATGATACTGAACAAACAGACGGATTTTACAGGAGAATTTCCTGCGGAGTATGCCGCCTCCGGTCTGTGGCGTTTTAACGAATCTGCCCCCGATGAAGATACGGCTCTTGCCGATTCCTCCGGTTATGGCAGAAATTTTACTGTTGTGAACTGGAGTGGCACGACGGCCAACCTTTTAAACAGTCCGAAAGGCAGACAGATTCGTTTCAACATCAATAATCCGATCACGGAGAAAACTCATCTGCAGGTGACCAATGACGGCAGTATTTTTGCAAACCTCGGTGAGCGTATCATCGTGGGCGGTTGGATGTGTCCGACCACCTATTCTGTAGGTAACACTTTCTGCCCGATATTCAATACCCGTTACGGTCCGGGGCAGCCGATTTTCTATCTGTCCCTGTATTCCGGCAAGCCGAGAATTATGCTCTACAATTCTTCTGGCAGCCTTATCCTTGATAAGACCGTGACACCGACATTTACACTAAAAAATGGCGGTTGGTATTTTATCGCAGGTGTGATTGAGCCAAACAATAAGCAGTTTACCTATGTAATAGGCGACCGCTCTTCCGGTGTGGTTTGGAAATCCGATGTGCTGACCTTTACAGGAACGCTGAATACATCCTGCACGGCGGATCTGGTTATCGGTATGCACGCCGACACCTATTATTACGCAGGTGGTTTTGACGAATGGTTTCTGGACTGCAACTCTCAACTTACCGCAGACGATTTGGTGGATTATTTCAATGCCACTATTCTCTGTAATGGTGCTGATAGTTCATCCGATGTGGATGCTATTACAGATGCAAGCGGTGTGACGCTGAAAGCTGCTGATGGTGTCTACCCTGAAAGCGGTGTCCTCTATACCAGGGCGGCAGAGTGCAATCTTTCCGGCACAGGTAAGGTGTCCTATACAAGTGAGTATGTGGCAGGCACAACGGCTGTGGCTTCGGTGGAAACATCCACCAGTGATGACCTTATCGATTGGAGTGATTGGGCCTCTGTCGGAACGGACGGTAAACTGCAATCCCCGAACCGAAATTATATCCGTTTTAAGGTCACGCTCACTACAACGGATACCAGTAAAACACCGAAACTCATCGATATCCGTCTTTACGACATTCCAAAGGCTCCTTATGAGAAAATCGGTTATGCCCGTCCCGTGGTGCTTGATGATAACGGTGCGTGGGAGGCCATTTTGGAGAATGCCTACGATATTATCGTTACAGGCGAAATCAACGGCGAGGACACGCTTACTTTTTCCATTCCGTTCCGTGACAGCAAAAGAAAGTATCTGGAAAACGAGAAGAAAATCCAGATTGTTGATGATGTGTATAAAATCCGTACCGTTACCGATGTGAAAGACAGCACCGGAAACACTGTCACGCAGATTTATGCCGAGGCGGAGTTTTACGATTTGACTTTTTCCGTTCGTAAGGAAGAGAAGAAGTTTGATGCGGAAACAGCGGATGTGGCGATGGCATACGCCCTTGCAGATACTGAGTGGAGCGTGGGAACGGTCAATGTTACCACCAAGCGAACATGGACTTCCACAGAAAAGAACGCACTGTCTATTTTACGCAGCGTTGCGAATCTCCACGGCGGCGACCTTGTATTTGACTGTCCGAACCGACTGGTGCATCTGCTGACGGTAAACGGCAAAGACAGCGGTGCCCTGTTTGCATATAAGAAGAACATGAAAAGTATTGAACGTGTGGTGGACACCCGCTCCCTTGTAACAAGGCTTTATGCGGTCGGTGCCAACGGCATGACCTTTGCCGACATCAATGGTGGCAAACCCTATCTTGAGGACTTTACTTATTCCAAGGAAGTGCGTATTAGCACTCTGGACTGTTCTTCCTTTACCAATCCATATCAGATGAAGGAATACACGGCCATGCGCCTTGCAGAATACTGCAAGCCTTCCGTTTCTTATGTGCTGAATGCGATGGACTTGTCCGTTCTGACGGGCTATGAGCATGAAGCGTGGAACTTGGGCGATTATGTCCGTGTGGAAGATAAGGACTTGGGACTTTCCGTTACCACCCGTATTGTACGCCGTGAATATAACCTGCAGGAACCTTGGAATACCGTGTTGGAACTTTCCACTACGCTGAAGAACCTCGGCAGTTCGGTCAGTTCCATTGACACCATTGCCGATGCCTTGGAAGGTACAGGAATGGTATCCAACAACGATATCCGTGAACTTGTGCCGTTCAATCATCTGCGAAACTCCCGTGCCGATGATGGACTTGCCTATTGGGTCAGTTCCGGCTTTGAGGCAGATGGAGAAAACGGTGCATCCGGCACGGCATCCTTTAAGGCCGTGGGTGTGGAAGGCATGACCTTGAGCCTTGCCCAGACCGTGTACCCGTCCAACCGAAGCAGTTATACACTGTCGGCGCAGATTGCCTCGGATGACTTAAAGAAACTATCCGATGATGCCCAGGTCGGCATTGAGGTGGTCATTGAATATGAGGACGGCAGCATAGAAACAAGATTTATTGATTTGTACTGACGGAGGTGCTTATGGCTTATTTTTCTAAAACACAGGAGAAGATTACGCCGGAAAGTTACTTCTCTAAGGTAAAATCCATTACGGTGCGTGTGTGCATTACCAACTGCACAGGCACTTTATATATCACAGACCTTCTGCTGCAGCCCGGTTCTGTAGCCACGGGATGGGTAGGTCATCCCTGCGAGATGAAGTGGGTGCTGGATGGCTAATCCGGTATTCATTCGTCTTGCCGAGGTCATAAACAAAAAGCAGGATATGCGTGTCATGAGCGTAACGGTGAAGCCTACCGTCACCAACTGCTCCGGCACGATTTGGTTTACCGACCTTATGCTGCAAGAGGGACCGGCGCTGACTGGCTATGTGCCACATACCGAGAGCCGACTTGTGGAGGGCGATAAAGTTTGGTTCAACGGTGTGGTTCGCTCAAAGGAAACGGTCATCATCTGCAACGTCGGTGATACGTCCGGAGGTCTGGACATCCACATCTACCCGAAATCCGATATGGCGGCAGGCTCGGTGCAGCTTGCCCAGGGTGTGGGCGGTCAAAAGGTCACATTCCCCAACGCTCTGTCTGCAGAAGATGACCTCGCCTTACTTGCTTCGGTGCGTGAATGTACCAGGAACGGTGTCACCGAACCGAAAGAGGGCTTTTATCAATACAGTGCCGCTTGGGATTCCAAGCACAAAGTCACCTTGGAGGACAGTAAGTCTGCCAGGGTGCTTTTTGAATTGCAACAGATGACGGATGGAGGTGTGTCGATTTGAGGGATAAATTAAAAGGCAAACGCATCATGGTGTGGACCTTCATGGGCAATTCCAGAATGTATGAGGCTCTCCGTGATTACGGTGACCGCATCGACACCATCGGTCTGTTTTCCTTCAAGGTAGATGCCACGGGGACGATTACTGAAAGCGGTGTTGCTATCAGTAATATGCTGACCTACATCAACAAGTGGACACATATCCGTTGGTTGCTGACCGTTGCCAATGACGGTGCGAACTCCATCTTCAAAGCACTACGTGATAACACGGACGGTGCACAGGATACCTTCTGTACTGAACTTATCCGTATCATGGAAAAGTATCCGTGGTGCAGTGGTGTGGATATCGACCTGGAAAAAGGCGATGACTATTCCACCCACGAAGCGTCCACGGCTATGTTCAAGCATATCTACGAAACCGTCAAAGCCTATGACCCCACCAAGGAGATGAACATCTGTCTTCCTGGTATGACTTCGGTCAATGGCTCGGTCGGTGGCGAGAACTGGTGCGTGTACGGTGACCTTGACCAGTATTGCGATACTGCATCCATCATGAGTTACGGTATGGCTTGGGCGGGTTCTGCTCCGGGTCCTGTTTCTCCGAGGAGTTGGCTTGAGGGCATTTACGATTATGCCACCAAGGTAATGAACCCCGACAAGGTGTTCCTTGGTATGCCTGCCTACGGTTGGAACTGGCAGATTTACGATACGCCGGAAAACCTCGGCAAGTATTATCGTGGAACTTCCCACACCTATTATGCTGCGAAATACTGGATGCAGGGTCTGTATAACTTTACAGATGATGCACCTCCGCAGCCTTTCATCCCTATCGTTTCCTATTGGGATGACTACGATATGGGACCATGGGCATTGCCTCATGTGTATGACTATATGGAAGGCAGAGATGCCGTTTACAAGGAATATCCGCAGATGTCGGAAACCTACAACCGAAGAAGGTATCTGACGGCTTATGCTAAACAGCAAAAGACGGAGTTCGGAGATATTATTATCGACCACAATGCCGAGCCGGACAGTTATTCCGGCGTGGTTTCTGTGTCTGAAACCCTGGTCACTTTGGGTGATGAGGGTTCTGCCACCTATAAGTTCACCATTGATGAAGAAGGCATCTACGATGTTGCCATTCGCCTTTGTTATCCGTTTTGGGATAAAAACAGCATCTACGCATCGTTGGATGGCAGCACAGTACATTTCTCCGAGGACAGGCTTTGGTGGTCGTATTGGAGAACTACCTTCTGGACTACGCTTGCCAAGGGTGTGAGCCTTTCTGCCGGAGAGCATACACTGACCATTTCAGTTGGCGTCAACGGTGTTCAGTTCTATGGCTTTAGGGTTTGCACTAACTTCTCCGAGGAGCCGACCGCAGGGCAAGCGGAATACACCCTTGCTCCGAGAAAGTTCAAGGATGTAAACGGTGATATGGTGGGTCCTGCCACAGGCTTCAAGCTGACCCTTGAGATGCTACGCAGAAAGCCTGACTCGGCACTTGTTTGGTATGAGGACTTCCGTGATGAACAGAAAATCCCCGAAAGCTACTGGACGGTTCTCTCCGGAGAGTGGGATGTGTGGCAGGAGGATTTGCCCTATGGTGATACGAGCCGACCTTATTCACAGCTTGAGGGTTACGGTCAGCTTGCGTGGAACTACAACGGCTTTTCCGATATTCATTTGAGGGCGCAGATTATCTTCCCGGAAGATGGCGGCGGCAAAGCGGGTGTGTTCCTCGGTTCGCTGTTCTGCTGTTTCAATTATGACAGCCAATGCATTGAACTGTATGAGGGGTCAACGCTGAAAGGTAGCTACGCTACGGATTTTTCCAAAACAGCAAAAGCAGACCTGCGTACCAATCCCAATGTCTATACCATTGAGATGCGTAAGCGTGGAAATAAGGTGCGTGTTTATTCCTCCGCATCCAATACGCTCAGATTCACGGCAACGGTCAGCAGTGGCGGCGGTTATGCGGGCATCCGTTCCGATAACCAAATCAACTGCCAATTGCTCCGTCTGGGTGATGCCTGGACATATGAGCCGTATGAGAGGTTCGATGTGGTGATGCCGGACGGTACGGAGACTACCTTCGGCAGGATTGAGCGTAGCAACTGCACTTGGGATGAGGAGTTCCAGGTATTCACGCTGACTTCCGATGTGGAGGAATCCTCTACCAGAAGCGAAAGCATCTCCTTGGACTATGAGTTCTACCATTCCCACATCATGCCACTTGAGTGCGGGAATGATTACACGGCAAAAATCATCCCAAGGGACATCAACATTTGGATTTCACGATTGTTCCTTGGGGATTCGGACGGCTTTTCCATTCTGTATTACCAGGATGTGGACAGCCTGATCTATTGGGCGAACCAGGCAGCATACCGATGGAAACTTCGTGGGATGTGTATGTGGTCCCTTGGACAGGAAGATATGCGAGTCTGGGAGTGGCTACCTAAACAAACTGAATAACGGCTTTAAGGGGTATCTGCCATGTGGGGGTGCCCTTTTTGCATACAAAAATTTATGAAAGTGAGGATTTTACTATGAAGGATTTATGGAACACCATTCAAATCATCTTTGCTGCCATCGGCGGTTGGCTCGGTTGGTTTCTCGGTGGGTTTGACGGTCTGCTTTACGCACTGATTGTTTTCGTGGTTGTGGATTACATCACGGGAGTCATGTGTGCCGTTGTGGACAAGAACCTCTCCAGTTCGGTCGGGTTTAAGGGCATCTGTCGAAAAGTGTTGATTTTTGCGATGGTAGGAATCGCACACGTCCTGGATGCCAATGTCATCGGTGACGGCAGTGTGCTGAGAACGGCGGTTATTTTCTTCTATATCTCCAATGAGGGCGTGAGTCTTTTGGAAAACGCATCCCACCTTGGTTTGCCAATTCCGGAGAAGATGAAGGATATTCTGGAGCAGCTCCATGACCGCGATAATAAGGAAAGCGAGGGCAAATAACATGAATTTACGCAAACTTATTTTAACGGAAAACGCCTGCTACAAGGCAGGCAAGAAAATCACGGTCAAAGGCATCATGGTTCATTCCACGGGTGCAAATAACCCGAACCTCAAGCGTTATGTAGGACCCGATGATGGTCTGCTTGGCAAGAACCAGTACGGCAATCACTGGAATACTTACCATCCCGGCGGTAGAGAGGTCTGCGTTCATGCTTTCATCGGCAAGTTGGCTGATGGCACGATTGCCACTTACCAAACGCTCCCTTGGAATCACCGTGGATGGCACGCCGGGGGCAGTGCAAACAACACCCATATCGGATTTGAAATCTGCGAGGACGGTCTTACGGATTATGCCTACTTCAAGAAGGTGTACCGTGAGGCCGTTGAACTTTGTGCCTATCTCTGCAAGGAGTACGGCTTGACCGAGCAGAACATCATCTGCCACTCCGAAGGATACAAACAGGGCGTTGCATCCAACCACGGTGATGTGATGCACTGGTTTCCAAAGCATGGCAAGAGCATGGATACCTTCCGTGCAGAGGTCAAGGCACTCCTGGCGACAGCCGATGAGGAGAAAGACGAAACTCCTGCAGGACCTACGGTGACTTATCCAGAAAAGCTGACCACAGGTTATTACCGTGTGCGTAAGACCTGGAAGGACAGCAAGTCCCAGGTGGGTGCTTATCGTATTCTCTCCAATGCGAAGGCGACGGCAGATAAGAACCCCGGCACTTTTGTTTTTGCCAATGACGGCACTGCCATCTATCCTGCGGACAGCACAGCAGAGCCAGATTATCGTGTTCACACGGTGGTCAAGGGCGATACCCTTTGGGATATTGCCGTGCAGTATCTCGGCAAAGGCAGCAGATACACCGAAATCAAGAAACTGAACGGACTGACTTCCAATGTGATTTACAGCGGTTGGAAACTCAAGATTCCGAACTAAGATGATGCCCTTTGAGGATTTTTCCTTGAAGGGCATTATTTTTTTGCAACAAGCGGAACAAGGTCAACAAGGCTCCCTTTATTTCCTTACGCGCATAAAGGGGTTGCTTCCTATTATTATAAGTCCTTTTTCATATATACATACAGTTGTTACCCTTGTTCCTGTTTCCGGTGGACACGCATAAAAATCATCGGGAAGAAATATATTTTCAAGAAAACCTCAAGTTTTGCCTCTTGCCGTGGCTAACAAGTAGGAGGTGTTTTGAAATGACCGATGAGCAGAAAAAACAGATTGTCTCCCTTCGTAGCAGAGGGGTCAGTTATACAGATATCGCATCAAATCTTCAATTGTCCAGGGATACAGTAAAAAGCTATTGCAGAAGGAACAGCATCAAAGCATCGGAATGCTCTGAAAAGGCTGTGTCGGATTGCTGCGAATTTTGTGGTAAGGAACTGATGCAGACGGAAGGAAAAAAGAAGAAACGTTTTTGCAGCCGTGAGTGCTGTCTGAACTGGTGGCACAGCCATCCGGAAAGCATCAATAAAAAAGCAGTATACAGTTTCAAGTGTGCTTGCTGTGGTAAGGAGTTCACTTCCTATGGCAATGCCAAGCGTAAATACTGCTCCCACGAATGCTACATAGCAGACCGTTTCAAGAAGGGAGGCAGCCATGAATAAGGAAGAACTTCAGACCGAAAAGATGTATCAGCTATCCATTGCCATCGCAAAATCGATGCTCTCCCAGGGCGTAATTTCCGAAGAAAGTTATTGTGTATTACGGGATAAACTGCTGGAGAAATATCGCCCAATTCTGGGTACTTTATTATCGGGAAACCCGTTGACTTTTTAGGCTTTTAGAGTGATATATGTATGCTGACCAAGGGTGTAAAACCCCAGGTTAATACAATTTTTTGGAGGCAACAAAATGGCAAAAATCAAGAAAATTCAGCCTGCCGTTGCTGCCTTGGAACGAAGAAAACGAGTTGCTGCGTATGCCAGGGTTTCCAAGGATACGGAAAGGCTTTTGCACTCCGTGTCGGCACAGGTCAGCTATTACAACAAGCTGATACAAGGAAACCCCGAATGGGAATTTGCCGGGGTGTATGCAGATACAGGACTCAGTGGTACAGGAACACAATGGAGAGATGAATTTCAAAGACTTCTCGCAGATTGTGAGGCAGGCAAAATCGACATCGTGCTGACTAAGAGTATTTCACGATTTGCGCGAAACACTCTGGATTTGTTGGAAACAGTCCGACACCTTAAGGAACTGGGTGTTGAGGTCAGATTTGAAAAAGAACGCATCAATTCCTTCTCCGGTGACGGAGAACTGATGCTTTCCATCCTCGCTTCTTTCGCACAGGAAGAAAGCCGTAGCATTTCCGAGAATATAAAATGGGGCGTCAGAAAGCGTTTCCAGTCCGGTGAGATTGGTGCAGCCAACAAGCACATCCTCGGCTACCGTTACGATGATGACCTTGAACAGTATGTCATCATTCCGGAAGAGGCAGAAATCGTAAGGTTGATGTTTCAGCGTTACATTGAGGGTGTTCCGTTGCAGGGCATCTGCGATGAACTGAACGATAAGGGTTATCGCACCATCAACGGTAAGCTGTTCCAGGAGGCATCGCTGAACAATCTCATTCACAACGAGATTTATGCCGGAGATCTGGTTCGACAGAAATGTTACATGATAGACCCCATTAAGAAAATCAAGGTGCGTAACAACGGTGAGTTACCACAATATCGTATGACCGACTGCCACGAGGCAATTCTTGACCGAGAAACCTATGCAAGGGTTCAGCAGGAGTTTGAACGCAGGACGGCAATGTTGAACCCAACATACTGTTTTACCAAGAAAATCCGCTGCGCCGTTTGCGGACAGCCTTTTACAAGGAAGAAAGGCAAACAACGTGGGAAGGTCTATGTGCATTGGATTTGCCGTTCCAAGAAGGAGCCGGGACAATCCTGTTGCAGCAGAAACTTTTCCGATTCGGAATTAAAACGCATCTGTGCCGAGGTTCTTGGCACCGACAGTTTTGACGAGAACATTTTCGAACTCCAGGTCAAAGAAATGTTGGTACAGGAGAACGGCAGCATTGAGTTCCATTTGGTCGGTGGCGAAACCCGTGTGTGGCAGGATTTGAAAATAAATCAAACCTACCACGAATTCACGGTGACCGATTGCTTCCAGGGGAAAGTGTTCTGTGGGAAGTGCGGTCATCCTTACCACAGGGTGATTTCGGCTAACAAATGGACTTACTGGTATTGCATCGGTAAGAAATATGGTTATAAGGGTGTCGAGTGCGATGCCCAAAACTACGCTGACTTCCAACTGCGTAGGATTTCTGCATTTATCCTTGGGCAGACCGAATTTGATGAGGCTGCCTTTGAACAGCAGATAGAAAAAATCACAGTGCTTGAGGACGGCAGCCTTGAGTACAAGTTTTACGAAGGGAGAACGGAAATATGGCAAAGAAGAATGTGACAACGATACCTGCCACCATCAGCCGATTTACGGCTGCACCAATAAATACACGAACCAAACGCAGGGTTGCAGGCTACGCTCGTGTTTCTACCGATATGGAAGACCAGCAGACCAGTTATGCTGCACAGTGCGATTATTACACCAACTACATCAAGAGCCGTGAGGATTGGGAGTTTGTTGCCCTGTATTCTGACGAAGGCATAAGCGCAACCTCCACCAAGTACCGTGACGGCTTTAAGCAGATGATTGATGATGCCCTTGCCGGGAAAATCGACCTGATCATAACCAAGAGCGTGAGCCGTTTCGCAAGAAATACAGTGGACAGCCTTTCCACCATCCGCAAGCTGAAGGAGTCCGGGGTCGAGGTTTACTTCGAGAAGGAAAACATCTGGACATTTGACAGCAAGGGCGAACTGCTCATTACGATTATGTCCAGCCTTGCACAGGAAGAATCACGCTCCATTTCCGAGAACTGCACCTGGGGTGTGAGAAAGCGTTTTGCAGACGGTAAGGTTTCAGTACCCTTTGGCAGATTTCTTGGATATGACCGTGGCGAGGACGGCAACCTTGTTATAAATGAAGAGCAAGCGAAAGTTGTCCGCAGGATATACGGATTGTTCCTCCAAGGCAAATCACCGTATGTGATTGCAAAGCAACTGACTGAGGAAGGTATACCGACACCCGGCGGAAAAAAGGTCTGGGGCAAAGCGGTGGTTCAGAGTATCCTTACCAATGAGAAGTACAAGGGTGATGCACTCCTGCAGAAGGTCTATACCACGGATTTTCTTTCACACAAAAAGAAAATTAACGATGGTGAAGTTCCACAGTATTATGTGGAGGGCAACCATCCGGCAATCATAGACCCTGCCATTTTTGACAAGGTGCAGTTGCTGATGAAAGCACGAGGCCCTGGAAAGAACCGTAACAGTTCGGTCAGCATTTTCTCAAGCAAAATAAAATGCGGTCACTGCGGTTCTTGGTACGGCTCAAAGGTATGGCATTCCAACGATAAGTACCGTAGGGTGATATGGCGCTGCAACCACAAATACAGTGACGAAGAAAAATGTGCCACTCCTCACTTGGACGAGGAAACCATAAAGGAACTGTTCATCAAAGCCATCAACCTTTACACGGTTGAAAAGGACATCATTATTATGTGCATGGAGACGCTCCTTGCCGAGATGCAGGACACTTCCGAGGCTACCTTCGAAAAAGCCAATCTGCAAAATGAACTGGTGGCGATAGCCGATATGGTGGAGCGTTGTATTGAGGACAATGCCCGCTTTGTCAGAAACCAGGAAGAATATGAAAAGAAGTATAACGAACTGGTCGACCGATACGAAAATGTGAAGGCTCGGATTTCTGCCCTTGATGAGCAGATAACACGCACCCTTGCAGAAAAGGAAACCACAGCAATGTACATTGAAAAGCTGCGTAGTCTGCCGGATACGGTTACAGAATTCGATGAAAATTTATGGCAGAGCCTTTTGAAATATATGACTGTCTACGGCAAGGATGACTACGGTTTCACTTTTGCGGACGGAACAGAAATAAGGATATAAATTTACACCCTGCGTTGGCACGAATGCTGATGCAGGGTGTTTCTCTGTCTGTACGAAATGCACCCACCCTTTTGTAATCCTCAAAAAGTGTGGGGAAAAATCAGAAAGTATAGGTCAAATTCAGATTGTATCAAAGACGGATTTTACATAGATGACGGTTATACGGGGACGAACTTCAATCGTCCCGGTGTGCAGGAAGGCTTTGAGCTTGTCAAGCAGGGGCTTGTGGGCTGCTGGCTGGTCAAAGACCTCAGCCGCTTTGGTCGTGACTATCTGACTGTTGGACAATATACGGATATTATCTTTCCGAGTTATGATGTCCGCTTTATCGCTATAAATGATGGCGTAGACAGCAACCGGGGAGACAGCGAGGGCTTCGCCGCAATCCGTAATCTGTTCAACGAGTGGTATCCCCGTGATACCAGCAAGAAAGTCCGTGTCAGTTTGCGGCAGAGAGGAACCAGTGGGAAGCACATGGGCAAACCGCCCTACGGATACCGCTGTGACCCGGAGGACAAGGATCACTGGATTCTGGATGAAGAAGCGGCTCCGGTAGTCAAGCTCATCTTCGACCTTTGCATTGACGGCAAAGGCCCGGAGCAGATTGCAAGGATTCTGGAAGAAAAGCAGATTATGACCGCAAAGGCACTCTATGCCAAGCGAAAGAAAAAGCCGATGCCGGAAAGACCGTACCACTGGGGCAACCAGTCCATTGCAGGGATTTTGGAACGGCAGGAGTACACAGGCTGTACCTGCAACTTCAAGACTTATTCCAAGTCCTACAAGCTGAAAAAGCGGATTCCCAATGAGCCGGAGAATATGTTTTATCTGCCGGACACACAGGAAGCGATTGTATCTCAGGCACAGTTTGACAGGGTGCAGGAACTGAGGAAAAACAAACGCCGCCCCGCAAAAGCGGAACGGCAGGGATTGTTCTCCGGGCTTCTGTTTTGTGCCGATTGCGGCGGCAAGCTCCACTTTGCCACAAGCAAAAGCTTTGAGGGCAAGCAGGATCACTACGTCTGCAACAACTACAAGAGCAACCGTGGTACTTGTACTGCCCACTATATCCGGGAAGATGTGCTTCGTGAAATCGTTCTGGAACGCATCCGGGCAGTCAATGAGTATATCCGAAGCGATGTGGACGGTTTTCAGGAGGAATGGCTGCAATGCCGCAGGACTGACCAGGAGCGCAGCATCCGGGATGACAAAAAGAAGCTGGAACAGGCAAAGAAACGCCTTGCCGATCTGGATGTCATCATCGCCCGGCTGTACGAGGACTATGTTCTTGGAAATCTCAATCAGGACAGATACAGAAAGATGTCTGCGGACTATGAAGCGGAGCAGGAACGGTTAAAGCTCGAAATTGAAGTTATCGAAGAATGGGTGGAACAGCGGGAAGAAATGAACGACGGTCTGGATGCCTTTATCGCCCTGACACAGAAATATGTGGATGTGGAGGAGCTGACACAGACCATCGTGAACGAGTATATCAAGAAAATCATCGTCTATGCCCCGGACAAATCCAGCGGCAAGCGCAAGCAGAAAGTGAAGATTTTCTTCAACTTCGTGGACGATGTAGATATTCCCGTTATTTCCGAGCCTATCATCACGCAAACAACCTATGAACACAGAAAAACGGCGTGACCTTCGGGTCACACCGTTCTCTGCGACAAAATAGTTACTTGTCACTATTAAGCCTTGATATTACTGGGGTTTCAGACTTTTTCAATTTATTCCCACTCAGTAAACTGATTAATATTAAAATCTTCACTGTCTTTTATAATATTATAAAGTTTTACAATAAATGAAGGTTTGTGAAGAAAAGGAGTTTCTATAAAGAAAGAATAGATACTCCTCTTATCGTTAGGATAAAATAGACGATAATGCTTAAGACCATTGGGCGACTTAACATAGTTTTCACATATGGCAAAGTCAGGGAGCAACGTCTGATACAAGTAATACAGGTACAAGGTATATCAATCATCAGTCAATGGGTGTCAAGGAATTGCTGTTTGTACGTGAAAGAAAAAATGATAATATCACTGGAAAAGCGGCCCCGTATTCTTTTATCGGATTGGCTGATTATGTTAGTCATACGGATTCTAAACCTATGAATATCATTTGGAAAATGAAAGAACCTATTCCTGCAAAGTATCTAAGAAAAACCAATAAAATGATTGTTGGATAATAAACAAAACGAATCTGTCCCGCTTACAAATTGTAAGTGGGACTTTTTGCGCTTGTCTTTATGGCAGGCGCTATTTTTTGCAAAAAATTTTTGAAACAGACTTAAAAAATGACCTTTCTCATTGGGTATAGGTGAAGGGGCAAATATTTTTCTCGATAGGGTGTATATTTTGCAGGACTTTTTTGCATTAAGGGTGAAAGGCTTTTTGAAAGGAAGTGATGTCCACCGAAATAAACCTACAACTGAATAGCTGCCAAGCGAAGGATAAACCGCCACGACCTCTACGGAGCGAGCGCAGCCGGAAGGCTGACGGCACAGCGTCGAGCAGGATTGCCTGTCAGGAAAGTACGCTTTGGCAGTGCTGACACACAACATACAGTTTGATGTCACGCTTTTCAGCTCTCATAAGCCGCTCAAAATGCGACCTCTGAGCGACAAAACGCACGAAGGAGAGTAATTATATTCCCTACCGCATTTTCGGACTTATTAAGCGTGACAGTGTTAGATGTCTGATGATATTTGAGAAAACCAACACAATAGAACATTGCACAAAAACTCAGCCTTACCTTTGTGCAAAACGCAGATTTATCAAAGAACTTTTGAAAAACACCCTACCAAAAGACTCCATTTTGCCTATATAAGTGAAGGGCTTTTTCTAAACAAAGAATTGCACAAAAACAATACACTGAATTTATGCAAAGCTACAAAATTAAAAAAATTGTCCAATTAGGGTTAATTTTTGAACGCTCCCATTCCCTTATATATGGAGGGCAAAATCAACAATGCATAATCAACAAAACCGAAGAGCCCTTTTTGTAAAAGAAGCAGATTTTCAAAAAACTTTTTGAAAAGGCTTATAATTTCCCTGATTTTTTTGCGTATAGGGTGAAGGGATATTTAGAAAGGATGTGATACCCGCCGAAACAAACCTACAACTGAATAGCTGCCAAGCGAAGAATAAACCGCCACGACCTCTACGGAGCGAGCGCAGCCGGAAGGCTGACGACACAGCGTCGAGCAGGATTGTCTGTCAGGAAAGTACGCTTTGGCAGTGTGACACATAACATACAGTTTGATGTCACGCTTTTTAAGGCTCACGAGCCGCTCATAATGCGACCTCTGAGCGACGAAACGCACGAAGGAGAGTAATTATATTCCCCATCGCATTTTCAGACTTATTAAGCGTGACAGGAAAGGAGGTCAAATGCTCATTGAAATTAAGGCAGGACAGTTTCGGAAGGTCAGCCGCTTGGTCAGGCGGGAGTGCTGCAACTGTATGGACGGCAACTGTCTGTTGCTCGACGACGGAGAAACGCATACCTGTGTGCAGTTGATTTCCAAATACCACATCTTCTGCAACCATTTCAAGGACGCTGTGCTTCCTCTCGACAAGGAACTGTATCGGGTGCTAATCTGCGACAACGATTACAATCGTTGTCAAAGCTGTGGCTCACGCTTTTATTCCAAGGCTCGAAACAAACGCTATTGCGATCATTGCGCCGAACGAATCAAGCGGCAGAAGTCAGCCGAACGCAAGCGCCGTCAGCGTGAGCGGCAGAAGCAGCTCCTATATATAAATAACTAAATAGACAAATAAAAAAATAACTAACCGAAAAAGAAGAAGTTTATCTTAACACACCTACTTATATGGGCGGCAAAAACTTTTCTTTTCGGGAAGTGGAAAGGAGAACCAAATGAACGACAACGCAAAGGTTTTTTCGTTGGTTGAGATGAGAGAAATGATGATCGACACCTCGAACTATCAGATGATGGAGGAGGTCGGAGAGTTCACCGGAACGCTTGAAATGAAAGCGCAGGGACACAAGAAATCCATTCGCATTTTTCTCACGCTCGACGACGGAAGAAAAATCATCACACCAATTTTCTGGTGGCAGACTTACCTCGGTTTTTACTATATGCCGATCGGTACGAAGCTCCGACTTTTTTATTCGGAAAGTAGTCTGAACAAAATCTATCTCGAGAAGGTGGAAGTCATTGGACAGGAATAATGAAGCTAAGTTGAAAGCGGATTTGATTGTAGCCGAAGCTATGCAAAAGCCTGACCGTGAAGGCTATCCGAAGTTGACCGAGGAGCATCCTTTTTTCGGAAGGCTGAGATATTTTATGGCTGATGAGTCACACTGGTTCGGAACGGCTACAGACCTGCTTAACGCTATTAACGATACTGCCACGCCGCCGAATACTGTTACGAAGTTGCTTAACAAATTTAGTATCGACCTGTATTTCAGTGACGGCATTGATGTACATTTCAGACGGACAAACCGAAAGAAAATCATCGAGCTCTATCGTTATCGGCGCAGTGAAAAACGAGAATAGCGTGACAGATTTGTTGACAGTTCAAGAATGAATGACAAATCTTAGCAAGCAGTGTGTTTGTACTCCCAAACACGCAAGCTTCGGTAACTGTGCACAGTCTTAGCAAGCAGACCATTCATACTCCCAGGGGAGTTGAACGGTAGTTGCCGAAGCTTAGCAAGCATACTGTTTTTACTCCCAACGGAGCAAAAACAGTGCAGCTTGTTAGGGAGAACCCTAATACCCCAAACAGGAAGGAGAAAGAAATGAGCAACAGAATCAAAAAGCAATTTTGGTTTACACCGGAGGAAGAAACTGAATTCAGAAGAAAGGTTGCATTGACAGGCTTACCGCAGTCAAGCGTCATCCGAATGTTAATCAAAGGCTATGAGCCGAGAGAGCGACCGGATGACAGATTCTTTCAGGCGATAAACTCACTAAACGAAATGATCCACACAGCACAAAAGCTTTTGGAAAGGTCGTACCAACTCGGTGTTGTTGACAAGGATACCGTCGAGCGTGAAATAAAACGCTGGGTGTATTTTATCAGCAATATTGAGAGCGAGTTTTTACGACCAGAGAAAAGTCCGATCAAGTGGAAGTAGAGAAAGGAGAACACTTATTGAAATATCAAACAACAGAGAATGTTCAAAGCATTCCCATAAACGAAATACAGCCGTTCCGTAATCATCCGTTCACCGTGGTGGACAATGAGGATATGGCAAAGATTGTCGAGAGTATCGACAAGGTTGGAACGATTGCGCCGCTGCTCGCCAGACCGTTGCCGGACGGCGGTTATGAACTGATTTCAGGTCACCGCCGTTTGGAAGCCTGCCGCAAGCTCGGGCTTGAAAATATCCCCGTGATTGTCAGAGAAATGACGGATGATGAAGCGGTAATCGCTATGGTTGACGCTAACCTACAGCGTGAGCATATCCTGCCGAGCGAAAAGGCGTTCGCTTACAAGATGAAGCTGGAAGCGATAAGTCATCAAGGAAAAGCCTGTGGACAAGTTGTCCACAAGTCAAGAGATACTGTTTCCAACACCGACAGCGGAAGGCAGGTGCAGCGATACATCAGACTGACGAAGTTGATTCCGCAGCTTTTGAAAATGGTTGACGAGGAGCGTATTGCTTTCAGCGTCGGTGTAGAGCTGTCTTATCTCGATGAATATGAGCAGCAGGATTTGCTTGAAGCGATAGAGTTGGAGGACAAAACGCCCTCGCTCTCACAGGCAATCTAAATGAAAAAGCTCTCGCAATCGGGCAGACTTGACAGCAAAATAATTGAAAGAATTATTTTGGAGGACAAGCCCAATCAGCGAGAGAAAATCAGCTTTCAATATGACGAGCTGAGTAAATATTTTCCGAAATGCAGTCCGCAGGAAGTTCAACGGCGAATGATGAAGCTGGCGCAAGCCGACTATCAGCGCCGTGTCCGAAACAGAAACAGGGAAGCGAGGTGAAAGCTATGGCTGAAAAGGTTTATGAAATGTTTACCGAATATAACGACGTGGTAACGGTCGAGGAGGTTATGGAGATGCTCCATCTCGGCAGAGTAACGGTTTACAATTTGCTGAAAACCGATAAAATCCACACACTGAGAGTCGGCAAAAAATATGTCATACCCAAGAAAAGCGTGATAGATTTTCTTGCCGCATAAGATTATTTGATTTGCACATTTGTTAAATGAGAGCCCGTTGTGTTATTCTTTATACACAGCGGGCTTTTCTTCCAAACGAAAGGTGCGAAAAAATGAATATAGAAATGTTTACCGAATACGATGATGTTGTATCTGTAGCAGATGTCGCTAATATGCTTCACATCAGCAAGGTGACTGTCTACGATTTATTGAAATCAGGTTATTGAAATCAGGCAGGATTTTTACGCTGAGGGTTGGCAAGCGGTACATCATTCCGAAGAAAAGCATAATTGATTTTCTGACGGTCAATCCAAGCGGAAAGCGAGGTGAGAGCGTTGGATAAATCAAAAGAGATATTTTCGGAGTACAGCGACATAGTAACCGTTGATGAGGTTATGAAAATGCTGCGCTTAGGCAAGAATACGGTATATAAGCTCTTGAAGGACGACGAGATAATGAATGTCAAGGTCGGAGCAAGATATATTATTCCGAAACAGAGCGTCATCGAATTTGTATCAACCACAAATCGCAAATCTTAAGAAAGGAAGGCTTACATTGGAAGGAAGCTTAATAATAAAAGGCAATTACTACTATGCCAAATTTCGTGTCAACGGCAAACAGAAAATGATTGCCACGAAGATACCCGTTAAGGGTAACAACAAACGCCGTGCAATTGAGAAGATGAAAGAAATCATTGAGAGCTACAAGGATATCAACCTTGAATGCGACGATGTTCTCTTTACCGACTTTCTCGACAAATGGCTGAAAGGTATCAAGGGAATCATAAAACCTTCTACATGGGAATCTTACGACAAAACCGTGAGTGGCAAGCTAAAGCCCTATTTTGAGTCAAAGAGGTACAAGTTCAAGGATATGAAGCCGGAGGTTTTTACCAAGTATTTTGTGTTTCTCTCTCAACACGGCAAGTCAAACGGCAAGGGCGGTTTAGGATATAAAACGGTCAAGAATATCCGTGGCGTGCTGTCATCGGCGTATGAGTACGCCGTCGAGAACAACTACGTCAAGGAGAATCCGGTGTCGAGAAGTCGTATGCCGTCATTTCCGCACAGTATCAAGAAGGACGTACCCGAGTACAACGCACAGCAGGTCAGAAAGCTCCTGCTTTACGCAAAAGAGCACGAGAGTCATATCTACATATTCCTGCTTTTAGCCCTCTATACGGGGCTGAGAAAGGGCGAATTGCTCGCCTTGACGTGGGAGGATATAGACTACGACAAAAAGCTCCTGAACGTCAACAAAAGCAGAACAGGCAGCCGCAAGAACGTGACAATGCAAATCACCACGCCAAAGACAAAGAGCAGTAACCGCAAAATCCCGATAAACGATTTTGTTATCGGAGAGCTGAAAGCCGAAAAGCAACGTCAGGAGGATTATGCTAAGCTGCTTGGCAACGGCTACGACAAAAGCCACAGTTTCATTGTGCGTACTGTTCTCGGAAAACCGTATGTCAATCTCAGCGCAATCAACCGGGTGGTAAACCGTCTGACCGAGAACGCCGGCTTGCCGCATTGTACGATCCACGGCTTTCGTCACTCTGTGGCGAGTATCCTCGACGATAACGGCGTACCGATTCAGGACATTTCCGTTTTGCTCGGACACGAAAGCGTACAGACCACCGAGAGAATTTATATCAACCGTCGAAAGACCGCAAAGGAGACGACGATAAACGCTCTCGACAGCGCCATAAATTTGAACATCGCATAAATGTGGTATAATTTTTGGTAGAATTAAAAGAGAAAAGGCTTCGGAAATCGCTTTCCGAAGCCAAAAATCACTGGCAGGGGCAGAAGGACTTGAACCCTCGGCACGCGGTTTTGGAGACCGCTGCTCTACCAACTGAGCTATACCCCTATATTAATTTCAACCGATGAAATTATGAAGGTCAGTTTTGTGAACTTACTTATAAATTTCAACGCAAGATTGATTATATCACCGTTCAGTCGATTTGTCAACACATTTTTGTGAAATTTGACATTTTGAGCCGAGCGGTGATTTTTTCAATATCTGCAATACAAATGTTCAGACCAAATCACTCAGTTTCTCTGATTTCCTGCGGATTTTCGGGGAAGCCTTCAATTTGGAAACGGAGTCCGCAGGTGGGGCATTCAAGGTACGGCTTGCCGTTGTTGAGGTTGTCCTGAATAATCATCATTTCGCTTTCGCAGAATGGGCAGAGTTTATTATTTTCGCTGTTCATATTTTTACCTCCGAGTGGATTGTTTTCGATATAACTTAATTATACCTTTAAGCGGTAAAATGTCAACCGAGATATTAAAAATGTATAGGCAAGAGGGTTGGATTTTTACGGCTTTTGTGCAAATTCCGCTTTACAAATTGACGAAAAAAGACTAAACTATATCTATGCTTCTGCGTTGCAGAATATACAATCTCATTCAAGGTGATTATTATGAAAAAAGAAAATATGGCTATGCTGTGTGACTTCTACGAATTTACAATGTCAAACGGCTATTTTAAAAACGGTTTTTATAAAAAGAATGTCTATTTTGATGTGTTCTTCCGCAAAGTTCCCGACAACGGCGGTTTTGCGATTATGGCAGGTCTTGAACAGGCTATTGAATACATCAGGGAGCTTCATTTTGAAGACGAGGATATCGAGTATCTAAAGAGCAAGGGCATTTTTGACGAGCAGTTTCTTGAGTATTTGAGAAACTTCAAATTCAGCGGTGATGTTTATGCAATCCCCGAGGGAACTCCGATTTTCCCGAACGAGCCTGTTATGACAATCAAAGCGCCTGCAATTGAAGCTCAGCTTGTTGAAACATTCCTTCTCCTCACAATCAATCATCAGACGCTCATTGCGACAAAGGCTAACAGAATTGTCCGTGCCGCTCAGGGCAGAGCCGTACTTGAATTCGGTTCACGCCGTGCTCAGGGTGCAAATGCCGCAGTTGACGGTGCAAGAGCCGCATATATCGGCGGCTGCAAGGGTACAGCCTGCACACTTACCGATGAGCTTTACGGTGTTCCCGCCGGCGGTACAATGGCACATTCATGGGTTCAGATGTTCAACAGCGAGTATGACGCTTTTAAAACCTACTGCGAGATGTATCCCGATAATCCTACTCTCCTTGTTGATACATACAACACATTAAAGAGCGGTGTCCCGAATGCCATTAAGGTGTTCAAGGAGGTTCTTATTCCGCAGGGTAAGACCAAGTGTGCAATCCGCCTTGATTCGGGCGATATTTCCTATCTTTCAAAGAAAGCAAGAAAAATGCTTGATGACGCAGGTCTTACTGAATGTACAATTACTGCGTCAAACGCTCTTGACGAGTACCTTATTCGTGACCTTATGATGCAGGGCGCTCAGGTTGACACATTCGGTGTCGGTGAAAGACTCATCACTTCATCAAGCTCGCCTGTATTCGGCGGTGTTTATAAGCTTGTTGCCGTTGAAAATGACGGCGGTGAAATTGTTCCGAAAATCAAGGTCAGCGAAAATACAACCAAGATTACAAATCCGCACTTCAAAAAGGTTTACCGCTACTTTGACAAGGACAGCGGCAAGGCTATTGCCGATGAGCTTTGCATTTATGATGAGGTTGTTGACGATTCAAAGCCGAGAACAATTTTCGATCCGAATGCAGTTTGGAAAACAAAAATGCTTGATAACTATACCGCAAAGGAACTTCTTGTGCCAATCTTCAAAAACGGCAAGTGCGTGTATGAGTCACCGTCAATTGAGGAAATCGCAACCTATTGTCGTGAGCAGATTGACCTTCTCTGGGACGAGGTTAAGCGTTTTGAAAATCCGCATAACTATTATGTTGACCTCTCAAAGAAACTCTATGACATCAAGGCTCTTTTGCTCAATATCTATGAAAAGTGATTTTTGATTAATCTTTAATTAAAAATCTGAAAATTGAAAAGTAAAATTTACGGTCGGGTAGTTCGTCTATCCGACCGTTTTTTGGTCATGGCTAAATTAAATAATCATAACAAATGGTTTTGTAAAGGAAAGGGTGGATAATGGTACAGTGCTTTTTGATATAATTAGTGTAAAGAAAAAATCCCGACAGGTTTTGTGCTGTCGGGATTTTTGCTTGTTTTTACCATTGAAAAGACTGAATAATAATGTTATAATAAATCCGAATATAGAAAATTGTGAATAACTTTATCGAAAATGGGAGATGAAAACTAAAAATGGCAATAAAGGTAACGCTCCTTACACACACACCTAACCCTGAACAGACAGTTGCAATGGCGGCAAAGCTTTGCTACTCACCGTCAGGGATTGAAGATATAAGAGAAGGTCTTGATGAGGAAAAAACTTCCTCATTTATTGATATGCTTGCAAGCCTCGGCCATGCAAGTCCGACTGAACACGCATATTTTACATTCGGCATTGAGGGCATTTCAAGAGCCTGCTCACACCAGCTTGTCCGCCACAGAATTGCATCCTACAGCCAGCAGTCACAGCGCTATGTTGACGGCACAAGGTTTGACTTTGTAACTCCGCCCGAGATTGCAAAGAACGAAAAAGCTCTTGCCGCCTATGAAAAGGCTCTCAAGGTTGAGGCTGACGCTTACAAGGAAATCAGAGATGCACTTGCTGTCGGTTACATCAACGAGAAATGTCCCGATAAGTACAGCGGAACGGATGAAGAAATTATCAATGCCTACAAGGCTGACGACAAAAAATCCTGCAATGCTTTCATCAAGAAAGCCAACGAGGACGCAAGATTTATTCTTCCGAATGCATCGACAACAAAAATTGTCTGTACTTTCAATGCAAGAAGCTTGCAGAACTTTTTTGCACACCGTTGCTGCAACAGAGCACAGTGGGAAATTCGTGAGGTTGCCGAACAGATGCTTTTGCAATGTCTTGAGGTTGCTCCGCATCTTTTCAAAAACTGCGGCCCGTCATGCCTGTTCGGACCATGCCCCGAGGGCAATATGTGTTGCGGAAAGCAAAAGGAAATGCGTCAGAAATACGGCAGAGAAAAGTAAGGTATATATATATGGAAAGCAAAATTATTGTTATTGAGGGACTTGACGGCAGCGGAAAAGCTACGCAGACAAAGATTTTGTGCGAAAAATTTTCCGCTCTCGGCAAAAAGGTTACAAAGCTTGAATTTCCGAATTATGAAAGTCCTGCCGCCGCTCCCGTGAAGATGTATCTTGACGGCGAATTCGGTGACAAGCCCGATGATGTCAATGCCTATGCGGCGAGTGCATTTTATGCGGTTGACCGTGTTGCAAGCTATCTTCAGTTTTGGAAAAAGGAATGTGACAACGGCGGTGTGATTTTAAGCGACCGTTATGTGACTTCAAATATAATTTATCAGATGTCCAAACTCCCAAAAGAGGAGTGGAACAGCTTTATTGATTGGCTGAACGATTTTGAATACGAAAAGCTCGGGATTCCGAAACCCGATCTTGTGATCTACCTTGATGTTGAACCCGAGGTTTCGCAGAAGCTTATGGAAAAACGCTACGGCGGTGACAACAGCAAGAAAGATTTGCATGAAAAAAACCTCCGTTTCCTTCTTGACTGTCGAAAAAGTGCAGTTTATGCCGCTGAAAAATGCGGTTGGAAGGTTATTAATTGCTGTGAAAACGGAGAGATTAAGAGTATAGAAAAAATATCGGAAGAGATAGAGAGGGCAGCGGCTGAAATTTATGCTGAGCTTTAAAAAAATTGAGCAAAGTGACATAAACGAACTTAAAAAATACTACGATTATGATGAGTGCATGGGTTGCGATACCAACCTTTTGAACGCTTATCTTTGGCGAAACGAATACAATATTAAATTTGCTTTTTATGATGATACAATTGTCAAGGTGTATTGTAATCCCGACGAGTCCGTCTGGGGTTACTGTATGCCTACAGGCAAAAATATAAAGGGTGCGCTTGAAGAGGTTTTCAAAGATGCCGAGGAGAGAAACGGCAATTTGCAAATTGTTATGCTGACAAACGGCAATCGTGCAATGCTTGAAACAATGTTTCCTGACAAATTTGATTATGTCCGTTCACCCGAAAATCAGGATTACATCTACACTTCCCGTGACCTTGCAACCCTTGCGGGCAAAAGGTTTCATGCAAAGCGTAACCACATTTCAAAATTTTACAGAACCTACACCGATACCCGTTTTGAAACTCTGTCGGATTCAAACATTCCCGATGCATTAACGGTTGCAAAACTGTGGTGTGCGGAAAATGACACTGATCCCGAAGCTTCAAGCGAAATTATGGCAATCAGGGAAATGTGCGACCTCAAAGACGAATACAATGTCAAGGGCGCTGTACTGTATGTTGACTCAAAGCCTGTTGCCATGACTCTCGGAAGTGAAATTTCACCCAAGGTGTATGACATCAACTTTGAAAAGGCACTTCGTGAATATGACGGTGTTTATGCCGTAATCAACAACGAATTTGCCAAAACTCTTACGCAGTATGAGTATATAAACCGTGAGGAAGATATGGGACTTGAGGGACTCAAAAAGTCTAAACTTTCATACAATCCCGTTATTATCCTCGACCGTTGGAATGCAAAACCGAAAAAACGATGAAAACGATATTTCGCAAAACCGAAAAATCCGATACCGAAAGCCTAAAAAAGCTGTGGCTCTCGTGTTTTGACGAGGATGTAACTGCCGTCAACCTGATTTTTGACAGCGACCTTTTTGACGGTTGCTGTGCCGTTGTTGACGATAGAATCGTTTCGGCTCTTTACCTTGTAAAAGGTACGCTCAACGGCGAAAAATCGCATTATCTTTGCGGTGCGTCAACCGATAAATCTTTCCGTGGCAACGGGATAATGTCAAGGCTGATTGATTTTGCACTTGATGACGCAAAGAATAACGGTGATGTCTATTCTCTGCTTTTTCCTGCAAATGACGGCTTGTATGGCTTTTACGCAAAGCTCGGATATGCTTTGAACTGCACCGTAAAAAGCCGTGAAATTTCAAGGCAAACGCTTGAAAATTTTGCAGAGAAGGGCTTGAATATCGGCTGTTCAAAAGAAAATTCTTTCATATATAATGAGAAATTTTTTGAATTTGCAAAGTCCTATTATGAGATTTACGGTTCAAAGGTAATCAATAAGAATGACTGCTTTGCCGTATTTGATGAAAACGAAAATACTGCCGATGTTTTTTACTCGGCTTATAAAAATATAAACGAACTTTCCGCACTTTTGCTTGAAAATACAAAATCAGAAAGGTTTGTGTTTACGGGCAAATCCGATAATGCTCTTTTTGAAAACTGTAGGTTACAAAAATGCGGAATGATTAAATCACTCGACAAAAACCATAAAATTCCCGATGATGTCTATATCGGGATTACTCTTTCCTGAAAGGAAGTTTACTATGTTCTATGTATTTCTTGCAGAAGGCTTTGAAGAAACAGAGGCGCTTGCCCCCGTTGATGTAATGCGCAGGGCAAAGCTTGATGTTAAAACAGTCGGTGTAACAGGCGAATGTGTTACAAGCTCACACGGTGTACCTGTAAAAGCCGATATCACAATTGACAATATTGACCTTGACGGTGTTCAGGGTGTTGTACTCCCCGGCGGTATGCCCGGAACTCTCAATCTTGAGGCAAACGAAAAGGTTCTTGAGGCTGTTAAGTATAGCTGTGAAAACGGCAAAATCGTTGCCGCAATCTGTGCCGCTCCGTCAATTCTCGGTCATCTCGGAATTCTTGACGGCAAAAAGGCAACCTGTTTTCCGGGCTTTGAAAAGGAACTCAAGGGTGCAGACTATACAGGCACTCACACCGTAACGGACGGCAATATTATTACCGCAAAGGGTGCAGGCTGTGCAATTGAATTCGGTCACGCAATTGTTTCTCTCGCAGTATCAAAGGATGCCGCCGACAAGGTTATCGGTGATATGCAATGCCTGTGAAAAATGTTCGTGAGCTGAAAAGTCAGCTCCGTGCAAAATATAAAAAAATCCGAAAAAGCTGTCCTCCCGAAAAAAAGCAACAGCTTGACCTCGCCTTGCAGAACGCTTTTCTGGCAAGTGAGGAATACAAAAACTGTGATGTGCTTTTTGCCTTTGTTTCATCACCGATTGAGGTTGACACATCGCTTATTCTTGAAACAACGCTGAAAGACGGCAAAAGACTTGCTTTGCCAAAGTGTAAAAATAATTTCGGCGAAATGGATTTTTACCTTGTAAATTCACTTTCTCAGCTTGAAAAGGGTGCGTTTTCAATCATGGAACCAAACCCCGAGGTTTGCGAAAAGTACGAGGATTTCTCACACGGACTCTGCCTTGTTCCGGGACTTTGCTTTGATATGCAGGGATTCCGCCTTGGATTCGGCAAGGGTTACTACGACAGATTTTTACAGAATTTTTCGGGAACAAGCGTTGGGCTTTGCTACTCCAAATGTATAGAGCATACTCTGCCCTCGGGAGTGTTCGACCGCCCCGTTGACGCCGTGATTACCGAAAAATATACCAACCGAACAAATAACGAGTTTGTAAAGGAATGATACATTATGAACCCTGATAATTTTAATATGAGCGAACAGGAGCTTAACGCTCAGCGTCGCAGAAGAGCCGAAAACTTTAAACTTAATATTGATGAAAGCGAGTATGAGGACGATAATTTCGTCAAGTCTGAGGATGAACCGTCAAACCTTAATTCATACAGCGGTCAGGATGTCAAAAAGCAAATGGCACGTGAATCAAAGCAGGTTTTAAAGCAGAAGAAAAAGGAAGAAAAAAAGGCTCTTAAAGCAAAGAACAAGTATAATCGCAGAACCTTCCGCTTTATCTGGATTATCTCGGTTTTAATTGTCGGAGCAATGGCGGCTGTATATATGATAACAGGCATGAACGATTTGCTTGCCGTGAACAGAACCGACTCCTCAACCGTGAAAATTGAAATTCCCGAAAATCCGACTGTTGACGATGTTACAAAGGTACTTGTTGACAATAAAGTAATCGGTGAGCCGTCATATTTCAAGCTTTTTGTCAATGTTACAAAGTCTGCCGATGATTTTACTCAGGGTACATATGAAATTCGCAGAAATATGGACTATGAGGCAATCATCAACTTCCTTTCGAGTAACAACAACAGAACCGACACGGTTTCCGTTACAATTACCGAGGGCGAAAGCGTTCTTGAAATTGCCAACACTCTTGAAAAGAACGGTGCTTTGGGCGACAGGGACGAGTTTCTTTCGCTTTGCAATTCCGAAAAGTTTGACAGCGACTTTGACTTTATCAAGGCTGAAACAAATGCGGACAAGCGTTACTACAAGCTTGAGGGCTATCTCTATCCGGATACCTACGAATTCTACAGAAATGAAAATGCAGAATCCGTAATCTACAAATTTCTCAACAACTACGAAACAAAGATTAATGAAAAGCAGACTGTTGACGGATATTCAAAGAAAACAACAGTTTTGAAAATGGTTGAAGAGAGCGACACAAAGTATTCGCTTGATCAGGTTATGACAATCGCATCTATCATTCAGGCAGAGGCGGCTGACAAAGAGGATATGTACTACATTTCCTCAATCCTCCACAACCGTCTTACAGCCGACAGCAGTCTCGGCGTGTCAAGCCTCGGTCTTGATTCAACAAAGTTCTATCCCTACAGAAGCCTTGAGGATGTTCCCGAAAATGACAGAAGCACCTACAAGAGCAGATATGATACATATGACAGGAAGGGACTTCCTTACGGTCCTATCTGCAATCCCGGTATGGATGCGATAATTGCCGCACTCAATCCGAACAGCTCGGATTATTACTTCTTCTGTCATGACAGCAAGGGACAGGCTTATTACGCATCAACACTTGAACAGCAAAACGCAAATCTGGAGTATATTGAAAGCTATGATAACTAATTTTGAAAAACCCGAAATTTTGTCACCGGCAGGTGATATGGATTGCCTTAAATCTGCTTTAAACTTTGGCGCAGACGCAGTTTTTCTTGCAGGAAAAATGTTTGGAATGCGTTCCGCACCGCAGAATTTTGATAACGATCAGCTCAAAAAAGCTTGTGACCTTGCCCACGCAAAGGGCGCAAGAATCCATGTGACCTGCAACACACTTCCACGCAATAATGAAATTCCTCATCTTCAGGAATTTATGGAAAATGCTCAGGCTTGCGGAGTTGATGCGTTCATAATTGCCGACCTCGGTGTTTTTGAGGCGGCTAAAAAGTATGCGCCAAAGGTTCAGCGCCACATTTCGACTCAGGCGGGAGTAACAAACTATGCGGCGGCAAATGTGCTTTACAATATGGGTGCGTCAAGGGTTGTGCTTGCAAGAGAAATTCCGCTTGATGAAATTGCCGAAATGCGTGCAAAAGTTCCGAAAGAGCTTGAAATCGAATGCTTTGTACACGGTGCAATGTGCGTTTCTTTTTCAGGCAGGTGCCTTATTTCAAGCTATATGACAGGCAGAGATGCGAACCACGGTGACTGCGCTCAGCCGTGTCGCTGGAAGTATCATCTTTACGAAGAAAACCGTCAGGGACAGTATTTCCCCGTTGAAGAAACAGGTGACGGCACATATCTCTACAATTCAAGAGATCTCTGTATGATTGAGCATATCCCCGAGCTTGTAAAGGCAGGTATTTCAAGCTTTAAGATTGAGGGCAGAGCAAAGTCGGCTTACTATGTCGCTGTTACAACAAACGCTTACCGTCACGCTGTTGACGATTATTTTGCAGAGGGTGATGATTATGTTCTCAAACCGTGGATAAGGGAAGAACTTGAAAAAATCAGCCACCGTGAGTACAACACAGGCTTCTATTTCGGCAGAGAACCCGGTCAGGTTACGGGTAACGGAGGATATATCCGTCATTATGACAATGTTGCATTGTGTGAAGAGCTTGTTGACGACACAACCGCAGTGATCACTCAGCGCAACAAATTCTATGTGGGCGACACACTTGATGTACTTCCGCCAAGCGGAGTGCCGTTTGAAATCAAGTGTGAATCACTTACAACCGACGAGGGCATGCCCGTTGAAAGTGCGCCGCACCCGATGCAAAGACTTATAATGAAATGCAACGCTCCCGTTCCGTCAGGCTCGGTTATCAGAAAAAAGCGTGATTAATCCCGAATTTTGCTATTGACAACACAAAGAAACAGTTTTATAATCTAAGTACTGATGTTCCCCACCTTAAAAACGGTGGGGAACAATTCAGCCTTTCAGCGTGAGCAAATCTCTCGCTGAAATACTGAGGAGCTGACGCTCCTATGCACTTGATTGCAATCTGTCGCAAACTCTGCTCCTTGCAAGCAAAGCAGAGTGTTGCTCCGATTTAAATTATTTGCTACAATTGAATTACAATATTCGGCTGTGACGGGATTAACCGAGATGTCAGCATTTCAGAGAGAAAGCCGTTTTGGTGCAAGGCTTTTATGTGAAGTTTCGGTGCGCTGCCCCTGAGCTCTGTGTGATTAAGCACAGCGTATTTCTGCGTTAAGGAAATGTAATCTATATGACGATTACTCAAAGCGGACGCTTGGCGTCAATTTGGGTGGTACCGCAGGATATTCCTGTCCCATTGTATTTTTATACAATGGGATTTTTTATTTTGCTCGGTTGCATACTTTAAACAAATTTGAACGAATATTGTATTCCCCTGTGAATTTGTATAAGGAGAGATTTTTTATGAAGTGGACAGGACTTAACGAATTAAGAGAAAAGTTCCTTGAATTCTTTGAATCAAAGGGTTGTTTAAGACTCCCCAGCTTTTCACTTGTTCCAAAGGACGACAACAGCCTTCTGCTCATCAACAGCGGTATGGCTCCTATGAAAAAATATTTTACAGGTGAGGTAACACCTCCTCGCAAGCGTGTTACAACCTGTCAGAAATGTATCCGTACTCCCGACATTGAGCGTGTCGGCATCACAGCCCGTCACGGTACATTCTTTGAAATGCTCGGTAACTTCTCATTCGGCGACTATTTTAAGCACGAGGCTACAGCATGGGCATGGGAATTCTTTACAAAGGTTCTTGAGATGCCGCCCGAAAAGCTCTATGTTTCAATCTATGAGGACGATGACGAGGCTTTTGACATTTGGACAAAAGAAGTCGGCGTTGATCCGTCACATATGGTAAGACTTGGCAAGGAAGATAACTTCTGGGAACACGGTTCAGGTCCCTGCGGTCCGTGCTCCGAAATCTACTTTGACCGTGGCGACGAAAAGGGCTGCGGCAGACCCGACTGTCATGTAGGCTGTGAATGTGACCGTTTTGTTGAGGTTTGGAACCTTGTATTTACTCAGTTTGAGAGTGACGGCAAAGGTAACTACACTCCTCTTGAACATCCGAACATTGATACAGGTATGGGACTTGAAAGACTTGCCTGTGTTATGCAGGGTGTTGACAACCTTTTCCTCGTTGACACAATTCAGAATATTATGAAACACATCTCACAGATTACAGGTGTTGAGTACGGCAAAAATGAAAAGAGCGATGTTTCGCTCCGTGTTATCACAGACCATATCCGCAGTACAACATTTATGATCGGTGACGGTGTTCTTCCGTCAAACGAGGGCAAGGGCTATGTGCTTCGCCGTTTGCTCAGAAGAGCCGCTCGTCACGGCAGACTTCTCGGTTACAACGAGCCTTTCCTCTATAAGGTTTGCGATACGGTTATCAAAGAAAATCTCACAGCTTATCCCGAACTCAAGGAAAAGCAGGAGTTCATTACAAAAGTTATCAAGGTTGAGGAAGAAAGCTTTGCCAAGACAATTGATCAGGGCTTTAAGATGCTCAACGGCATTATGGACAGCGAAGATGTTAAGGTTCTCAGCGGTGAGGACGCATTTAAACTTAACGATACCTACGGCTTCCCGATTGACCTTACAAGAGAAATCCTTTCCGAAAAAGGTATTAAGGTTGATGTTGAGCGTTTCCGTGAGCTCATGAAAGAGCAGAAAAAGCGTTCCCGTGACGCAAGAAAGAACGCCGGTGCAGACGCTTGGATTTCTGACACAACAGACCTTTCGGATGTTGCAAGTACAGAATTCGTAGGTTACACAGACCTCAAGTCAACTTCAAAGGTTCTTGCAATCGTTAAGGACGGTGTGAGAGTTGACAGTATCGGTGAGGGCGAAAATGCTATCATCGTTCTCGACAAAACTCCGTTCTACGGAGAAGGCGGCGGTCAGGTTGGCGACACAGGTGTTATGGAGTCTGGCAGTTTTTCAGCTGATGTTGACAACACAACAAAGAATCCGTCAGGCACAATTTACCTTCACGCTTGTACAGTAAAGAGCGGCAGCATCAATGTAGGAGCAGAGGTTTCAACTGCTGTTGATGAAGAGCGCCGTGCGGATATTACAAGAAACCACACAGCGGCTCACCTTCTTCAGTCGGCTCTCCGTGAGGTTCTCGGCAACCATGTTCAGCAGGCAGGTCAGCTTGTTTCAGACGACTACTTCCGTTTTGACTTTACTCACTTTGAGGCTCTCACGGCAAAGGAACTTATTGAGGTTCAGAATCTTGTAAATAAAAAGATTCTTGAGGCAATCCCCGTTACGACACAGGAAATGCCTATTGAAGAGGCTAAAAAGCTCGGCGCAATGGCACTCTTCGGTGAAAAGTACGGCGATGTTGTCCGTGTTGTAAGCGCAGGCGACTTCTCTGTTGAATTCTGTGGCGGTACACATGTAAAGAATACTGCAAACCTCGGTCTTTTCAGAATCAGACAGGAGGGCTCGGTTGCCGCAGGTGTAAGAAGAATTGAGGCTCTCACAGGTATGGGCGTTCTCAAGTACATCAACGGTATGAGCGCTGTTATTATGGATGTTTGCTCATTACTCAAAATTGCAAATCCAAAGGCAGTTGTTGAGGGTGTTCAGAAGGCTGAACAGCTTATCAAGGAACAGCAGAGAGAAATCAACGAGCTTAATTCAAAGCTTGCCGTTGCTCAGATCGGTCAGCTTTTTGCAGGCACAACGGAGGAAAACGGTGTAAGAGTGGTAACAGGCAGAATTGACAAGGCTAATGCCGACATTCTTCGCACAATGTGCGAAAAGGCAAGAGATTTTGCCCCGAAGTGCGTATGTGTTCTTGCAACTGAAAATGACGGCAAGGTGACATTTGCCGCAGCCTGCGGTAAAGAGGCTCTTGCTCTCGGTGCAAATGCAGGCAAAATCATAAAGGCTGTTGCTCAGAAGGCCGGAGGCAACGGAGGCGGAAAGCCAGATATGGCTATGGCAGGCGCTAAACAGCCTGAGAAGATTTCAGATGCTCTTGACAGCGTAAAAGAAACTGTTTATGCAATGTTAAAATAATCGTTTAATGTGTATTTATGGCTTACTTGCCGGTTGAATTGTGGAAAATAGCCAAACGGTTACATAAAATCTTGTGCAATTAACAAAAACGGTTTTAAATCAAAACTATTGCAGTTTTGTTATTTTTATAGTATAATAAGCAATACTAAGATATGAAAATCTATCTTGGATATTTATGAACAATTTTAGGAGGAGATTAAAAATGTTCAAGAAAATTGCAGGTCTTTTTCTTGCAGCAGCAGTAATGTGCAGTTCAGCTGCCATCACAGCTAGCGCTGCAGAAGCAGAGGATGACGCTGCTGTTGCTGCAGCAGATCAGTCAGGCGAGGTTTCAGCCGACGGTTCATCAGAGGTTTCAGCTGACGCTTCTTCAGAAGTTGAAGCAGGCAATGTTATTAAGTTTGATGTTAAGAAGTCAGGCTGGAATAATGTTAAGACAGTATTCTGTCACGTTTGGAAGGCTGACGGTTCAGGCGATTGGCCGGCATGGCAGTCAAAGAAAGAAAAATGTAAGTACGATTCTTCAACAGGTATCGCTACATATGATCTTTCAAAGACAGGTAACACAATCTCTAAGTCAGACGGAAGAGTTTACTGTGTAGTCTTCAGTGCTAACACAGGTATGCAGTCATACAACGCTATTATGAACGGTAACTGCATCGGCGACACACTTTATTGCACAGGTAATCAGCTTGAAAACCCCGAGGATTCAGAAAAGAAGGCAAACGAAGCTAAGTGGGAAAACAACTCAGACTGCGGTCCTGAAAAGAAGATTACATCAACAGGTAACATCATCGGTTCTGCTTTCCCTGAGGGCGAATCAGATGTAACATTGCTGGCTACATACCTCGTCGCTTACTACAATGATGACGCTAAGACAAGTCTTACACAGGATCTTATTAACAAACTCAAGGTTAGCCCTGTAGATGTTATGGGTGCTGTAACAGATAGACTCAACGCTACAAACAACCCTGATAAGGATACGATTGCTCCTGCAGTTGAGAAGATTCTCTCAGGTTGCACAGATCCTACAAAAGGTGGTAAAAAGGTTGACAAGGATCAGCTTGGCAACGCTAAGAAGACAGGTAACAAGGCAGCAGGCAACGGCTCTAACAACGGCGGTTCAGGTTCTGGCTCAGGCTCAGGCTCAGGCAGCAACGGTTCAGGCTCATCAGGTTCAGGTTCTTCAAGCACAGGTGCAGTTAAGTCAGGTGTTGAAACAACTATCGTTTTCGTAATGGCAGGTCTTATGGTTTCAGCAGCAGGCGTTATGTTCCTTGCAAGAAAGAAGAAAGAAGACTGATTTTAACGAATTAATCTTTGATTAAGCATTTTTCGGACACTGTCAATCGGCAGTGTCCGTTTTGCTTTTTTAACTCATGGTGCAAAAATATTCAAAAAGTTTTTAAAACATCTTGACAACGCTCGCAGTGTTTGTTAAAATATTAATGTTGCAACGGGATGTAGCGCAGTTTGGTAGCGCACACGTCTGGGGGGCGTGGAGTCGCAAGTTCAAGTCTTGTCATCCCGACCAACTAAAGCCTTTTTGTCTTTTGACAGAAAGGCTTTTTTCTTTACGATAAACCGCTTACTTCAAATAATTAACGCAAAAGGAGAAAATATGCTTAATATCGGCTCTCATCTTTCAATATCAAAAGGTTTTTACGCAATCGGCAGAGATGCACTTTCAATCGGAGCAAACACATTTCAATTTTTTACACGCAACCCTCGTGGCGGATCTGCAAGAAAAATTGATATCGAAGATGTCAATGCACTTATAAAACTTATGACGGAAAATAATTTTGCAAAAATTCTCGCCCATGCACCATACACAATGAACCTCTGTTCGGCAAAACCCGAAACCCGTGAATTTGCTCTGAACACGCTTACGGATGATTTGAAACGAATGGAATATCTCCCGAATAATCTTTACAACTTTCACCCCGGCAGTCACACGGGACAGGGCGTTAAAGCCGCGGTTGAGCAAATCGGCACAGCGTTGAATACTGCAATGTTCGATGATATGACAACCACGGTATTGCTTGAAACAATGGCGGGCAAAGGCACGGAGGTCGGCAGAACCTTTGAAGAACTGCGTATGATTATCGACCGTGTGGAGCGAAACGATAAAATCGGCGTCTGCCTTGATACCTGCCATGTTTTTGACGCCGGTTATGACATTGTGAATAATCTTGACGGAGTTCTTGAAGAATTTGACCGTGTAATCGGGCTTGAAAGACTCAAGGCAATTCATCTCAATGACAGTATGAATCCTATCGGCAACCACAAGGACAGACATCAGAAAATAGGCGAGGGCTACATCGGAATTGATGCGTTCGGAAAAATTATAAATAATGAAAATTTGCGAAATCTTCCGTTTTTACTTGAAACCCCGAACGAGCTTGACGGTTATGCCAAAGAAATTTCGGCTTTGAGGAATTTGTATTTTGAATGACATTTGCCTTAAAATAAATCAATACAAAAATTGTCAAAAATATTTGTTGCTATTGCAATTTGCAAAATTAAAAAAATTAAAGTCCTCTCGATTTTTCGAGGGGACTTTTTTCGCCTTTTTACAATAAAATCGGTTTGCCGTTACACATAATTTGAATACGCAGACAAAGATATAATAATTACCCTTAAATCGGGAACAATAGTAAAAACGATTTACGGAGTGATATTGTGATTCAAAACATACGGAAAAATGAATTTGAAAGTTTAATAAAATCATCAAAGCCGGTGCTTGCCGATTTTTATGCCGAATGGTGTTCACCGTGCAGAATGCTTTCGCCTGTAATAGAAGAAATCAGTGACAAGTACAAAGCATATTTTGAAACCGTCAAGGTCAATGTTGACGAAAATCCCGAATTGACAGAGTGCTACGGTGTATCGGGAATTCCTGCACTTTTGCTCTTTAAAGACGGTAACGAAATTTTGCGTATGTCGGGTGTTCAGACCGAAGAACGGATAATCTCCGCAATCTCCGAAAAAACGGGTGAGAGTTTTGTATGACCTTGTAATTGTCGGCGGAGGTGCGGCAGGACTTACGGCGGCACTCTATGCCTCACGGAGCGGACTTGACTGCATTGTGCTTGATCCGTCATCACCCGAGGGCAGTTCAATTGCCCTCACGGATGCGGTTGAAAACTACACGGGCTTCAGCGATATTGCAGGCTTTGACCTCATCCAGCACTTTTATTCACACGCAAAGTCATTCGGTGCAAATTTTGTCAGACAATCCCTTGTCGGCATAAGAAAAAATTATGACGGTTTTATCCTTGAATGTTCCGACAGCGAGGTCAAGACAAAATCTGTTATTCTCTGCATGGGCGCAACCCACAAAAAATTGGGAATTGACGGTGAAAATAAGTTTGAAGGCAGAGGAGTAAGCTATTGTGCCGTGTGTGACGGCTATTTTTTCAAAGACAAAACAGTGGCGGTAATCGGCGGAGGAAACACCGCCGTTACCGAGGCAACCTATCTTTCTCATATATGCAAACGGGTTTTTCTTATTCACAGGGGCGACGCATTAAAAGCCGACAGAGTGCTTGTGCAAAAGCTTGAAAAATCGGGTAATGTCAAAATTCTTTACAACACCAATGTTGTGAGAATTGACGGTGACGAAAAGGTTAAATCGGTTACGCTTGATAATGAGAAAATTCTGAAAACTGACGGAGTTTTTGTTGCGGTAGGTCTTGAACCGAGAACCGAATGTGTCAAGGGTTTTGTAAAAACTGATGACAACGGCTATGTGATTGCCGATGAAACCTGTCAGACATCCGTGTCGGGAATTTTTGTTGCAGGGGATATCCGCACAAAAAATCTGCGACAAATTATAACCGCCTGTTGTGACGGTGCAAATTCTGTTTACGGAATAAACAAATTTTTGAAATTGTAAGGTTTTCTTTTTCTGATTTTTATGGTATACTATACCTGATATTGTTAATTTTTCCGGATGAATAAAATGAAACTGTTACAAAATAAAAAAATAGCATATTTAACAGCAATTTTCTGCACACTTTTGTGGGGAACGGCTTTTCCGTTTATAAAGGTCGGCTACTCTGCTTTTGAGATTGAGGAGTCGGATATCGGCTCAAAGCTGATTTTTGCTGGAATGCGCTTTATGTTGGCGGGATTTATGGTGTTTCTCTTTTTGTGGATATCAAAAAGAAAACCGCCGACGCTTTCAAAAAAAGATATACTGCCCGTCTGTTCACTCGGAGTGGTGCAGACAGGATTGCAGTATATTTTTACATACATCGGAATCGGTTTTACAAGCGGAACGAACACCTCTATAATAACGGCTTGTGCATCGTTCTTTACCGTGCTTTTCGTGCCGTTGTTTTTCAAAAACGACAGGCTCACGCTGATGAAAATTATCGGTTGTATTCTCGGATTCGGCGGAATTATCGCAATCAATTTCGGCGGAACTGTCAGCACGGACACTTGGTTCGGCGATATGATGATTCTCTTTTCAACAATATCTGCGGCGGCAGGCAACATCGTTGCGAAAAAAGTCACAACAGGACGAGATCCGTTCCCTGTAACCGCTTTTCAGCTTTTAACAGGCGGTTTTATATTGCTTGTGTCGGGCATATGCTGCGGTGGCAGTATTGGTTTGATAAATGTTGAAAGTGTTTCCGTGTTGCTCTGGCTTGCGTTCGTATCAGCGGCGGCATTTTCGCTGTGGACAGCACTTCTCAAGTTTCATGATGCAAGCAGAATTTCTGTTTTCAATCTGCTTGTTCCCGTGTTTGGAACAGTTTTGTCGGGACTTATGCTCGGTGAAAATGTTTTCAGAATCGAAACGCTCATCTCGCTTATTCTGATTTCACTCGGAATTGCGTTTGTAAATATGAATCTAAAAAAATCGGGAGGTAAAATATGAATCCTGATATAAAAGGTATTATTTCCGATATGGACGGTGTCATTCTTGACACAGAAAAGCTGTATGTCCGTTTTTGGTGTGAGGCGGCCAATTTTTACGGCTATCCTATGGAAACGCACCACGCACTCAGTATTCGTTCAATGGCTCGCCCGTTTGCAATTGCAAAATTAAAGGGCTTTTTCGGAGAGTATTTTGACTACTGCAAGGTTCACGATAAAAGAATTGAGCTTATGGATAAGTTTATCTCGGAAAACGGCATTGAATCAAAGCCCGGTGCCGCTGAATTTCTCGGCTTTTTAAAGCAGAACGGCTACAGGGTTGCCCTTGCAACCGCAACCGCTCCGGAGAGAACGAAAAAATATCTTTCGGCTCTCGGTCTTTACGATTATTTTGACGAAATAGTTTGTGCGTCAATGGTTGCAAAAGGAAAGCCCGAACCTGACATTTATCTTTATGCCGCAGAAAAACTCGGACTTGCTCCCGAAAACTGCATTGCACTTGAGGACTCGCTCAACGGCATAAAGTCGGCAAGCTCGGCAGGGTGTAAAACGGTTATGGTTCCCGACCTTGACCGTCCGAGTGCAGAGGCAATTCCCCTTCTTTACGGAGTTGCAGACAACCTTATTGATGTAAAACGATTTTTGTAAAAAACATTAACGGACATAAAGCAGGTTTTGCTTTTGTATATTAAACAGGGTAGGTTTATACTAAAACAAGGAGGCGTACAATATGTGGGATGCGATTTCAGCTGTGATGAATAGCTTCAATGACTTCCTGTGGGGTTGGTTTATGATTATCCTTCTTCTCGGAACTCACATTTTCCTCACAATTCGCACAAAATTTGTACAGAGAAAAACTTTTAAGGCAATCAAACTTTCGGTGACAAAGGATCCCGATTCAGACGGTGACATCAGCCCGTTTCAGGCTCTTGCAACAGCACTTGCCTCAACAATCGGCACGGGTAATATCATAGGCGTAGGTACTGCAATTGCACTCGGCGGCCCCGGTGCGGTTCTCTGGTGCTGGCTCACCGGTGTTTTCGGCATCGCAACGAAGTATTCCGAGTCACTCATCGGTGTAAAGTATCGTGTAAAGACCTCTGACGGCAGAATGCTCGGCGGCGCTATGTATGCCCTTGAAAGAGGATTTAAGTTTAAAACTCTCGGCAAAATCCTCGCCGTTCTTTTTGCACTTTTTGCATTGCTTGCATCCTTCGGCATCGGTTCGGGTGTTCAGGTTAATGCAATTTCAAACATTATGAACAACACCTTTGACCTTGGTACGGTGAATCTTTTCGGTCAGGACGCTTCGGTTATTTCGATTATTGTAGGTGTTCTTGTTGCCGCAATTACAGCCGTTGTAATTTTCGGAGGTATCAAGTCAATCTCAAGAGTTTGCGAACTCCTTGTACCGTTTATGGCTGTTTTCTATGTTCTCGGCTGTCTTATTATCCTCGGCATGAACTTTGATGTTCTCGGTAAGACATTTGAAATGATTTTTCAGGACGCATTTTCTCTCAAGTCCGTTGCAGGCGGTTTCCTCGGTTCAAGCCTTATGCTTGCCGCTCGTTACGGTATTGCAAGAGGCCTTTTCAGTAACGAATCCGGTATGGGTTCTGCTCCGATAGTTGCCTCTGCCGCTCAAACAAGAAACCCTGTTCGTCAGGCTATGATTTCTTCAACGGGTACTTTTTGGGACACAGTCGTTGTTTGTCTTATGACAGGTCTTGTGCTTGTAAGCTCAATTATCAAAAATCCTGCAATTGATGTTTCCGACGGCGGTGACCTTACATACAAAGCCTTCCAGCAGATTCCCGTAATCGGCACACCGATTCTTGTTATCGGTATTGCCGCTTTTGCATATTCAACAATCCTCGGCTGGTCATACTACGGTGAACGCTGCGTTGAATATCTTTTCGGCAGAGGCGGTATGATTCCTTACAAGCTGATTTTTGTATTTATTCTTCTCATCGGTCCTGTTATCAAGCTCGACCTTGTTTGGACAATGGCTGACATCTTCAATGCACTTATGTCAATTCCCAACCTTATTGCCGTAGTTGTGCTTTCGCCTGTTGTTGTAAAAGAAACGAACTATTACCTTTACGGCAACAGACTGGATGAATACGATAAAACCAAACTTCCTGTAGTAAATAAATAATCACATAAAGCCTGCACTATGCCCATGTGCAGGCCTAAATTTTAAGAGGGAACATTATGGAGAAATCAAGAATTGAAAAGCAATTTGATTTTATAAAGGAAATTGATAAGGAAAAATTTATCATCCGTCAAACCTACCTTTCCGACGCTCGGAAAAAGGAAAACGATGCCGAGCACGCATGGCATATGGCGATAATGACCGTTATGCTTTCCGAATATGCAAATTCGGAAATTGATGTGCTTAAAACAATGACAATGCTCCTGATTCACGATATTGTCGAGATTGACGCAGGCGATACATATGCCTATGATGAGGAAGCTAAGAAAACTCAGGCAGAGCGTGAAATGAAAGCCGCAAAAAGAATTTTCGGACTTCTTCCGGAAGATCAGGGCGAAAAGATGATGAATCTGTGGCTTGAATTTGAAAGCGGTGAAACAGCCGAAGCAAAGTTTGCTCACACAATGGATAACATTCAGCCCGCCATGCTCAATGATGCAACCGACGGCAAGGCGTGGGTAGAGCATATTGTTCACCTGCACAGTATTCTTAACCGCAACAAAAATACTGCCGACGGCTCAAAAAAGCTGTGGGAATATTCAAGGGATAACTTTATTATGCCCAATGTTGAAAAGGGCAGAATAATCAACGATTGAGCCGCAGTAAATGATTTTGGCAATATAGGTTCTCTACTTGATTTTGAACAGTCGATGTGCTAAAATTAAGATTAACGATACAGAAATTTTCACTGTGTTTTATTATGGAACAATTGAAGGGCTTTATGTGAATTTTGTTCCGATTTGATAATTATGGAAAGGGTGTTTACAATGAAAAGTTCAGTTATAAAGGACGGCGTAAGTACCGCACCTCAGCGTTCGCTTTTGAATGCTCTCGGTCTTACCGAAGAAGAAATTAAGAAACCTTTTATCGGTATTGTAAGTTCCAAGAACGATATCGTTCCGGGACATATGAATATAGATAAGATTGTTGACGCCGTTAAGCAGGGCGTTGCTCTTGCAGGTGGCGTTCCGATTGTATTCCCTGCAATCGCTGTTTGTGACGGTATTGCTATGGGACATGAGGGAATGAAGTATTCTCTTGTAACCCGTGAGCTTATCGCAGACTCAACAGAGGCTATGGCAAAGGCTCATGCGTTTGACGCACTTGTAATGGTTCCTAACTGCGACAAGAATGTTCCGGGTATGCTTATGGCTGCCGCAAGAATTAATGTTCCGACAGTTTTCGTAAGCGGCGGTCCTATGCTTGCAGGTCATGTTAAGGGCAAAAAGACAAGTCTTTCGAGTATGTTTGAGGCAGTCGGTGCTTACACGGCAAACAAGATTACTGCCGAAGAGCTTGCCGAGTTTGAAAACAAGGCTTGTCCGTCATGCGGTTCATGTTCGGGTATGTACACCGCCAACAGTATGAACTGTCTTACCGAGGCAATCGGTATGGGACTTCAGGGTAACGGTACAATTCCCGCTGTTTACTCAGACAGAATCAAGCTTGCAAAGCACGCCGGCATGAAGGTTATGGAACTCCTTGAAAAGGATATCCGTCCTCGTGACATTCTCACGGAAAAAGCATTTATGAATGCTCTTACTGTTGATATGGCTCTTGGCTGTTCAACAAATACAATGCTCCACCTTCCTGCAATCGCAAAAGAGGCAGGCGTTAAGCTTAACCTTGACATTGCCAATGAAATCAGCAAAAAGACTCCTAACCTTTGTCACCTTGCTCCTGCAGGTCACACATATATGGAGGATCTCAACGAGGCAGGCGGTGTTTATGCCGTAATGAACGAGCTTACAAAGGTTGGACTTCTTGACACAGACCTTATCACGGCAACAGGAAAGACTGTAGGCGAGAACATTAAGGGTTGCGAAATCAAGGACACGGACATCATTCGCCCTGTTACAAATCCATACAGCAAGACAGGCGGTATTGCTGTTCTCAAGGGTAACCTTGCTCCTGACGGTTCTGTTGTTAAGAGAAGTGCCGTTGCAGAGGAAATGATGCACCACAAGGGTGCGGCAAGAGTGTTTGACTGCGAAGAGGATGCTCTCAGTGCAATTTATGATGGCAAAATCAATCCCGGTGAGGTTGTTGTTATCAGATACGAAGGTCCTAAGGGCGGTCCGGGCATGAGAGAAATGCTCAACCCGACTTCCGCTATTATGGGCAGCGGTCTCGGCAACTGTGTTGCTCTTATCACAGACGGTCGTTTCTCAGGTGCAACAAGAGGTGCGGCTATCGGTCATGTATCTCCCGAGGCAGCAGTCGGCGGTCCGATTGCACTTGTTAAAGAGGGCGATATGATTGAAATCGACATTCCTGCAAACACAATCAATCTCCTCGTTTCTGACGAAGAGCTTGCAAAGCGTAAGGCAGAATGGAAGCCCCGTCAGCCCAAGATTACAACAGGCTACCTTGCTCGTTATGCAAAGCTTGTTACATCAGGCGCACAGGGTGCGGTTCTCGAATAATCAAGTTTTCAAGGCTCTCGTTTTGAGAGCCTTTCCTTTTGTCAAAAATTGATTTTTCAGGAAACCCAATCGTTAAAATGCACAATTGGCCTTGCAAAAATCTGTATATTTTTCGGCTTAACATAAAATAAAAAAGCAAGTTGCACAATTCATCCCTTGTCCATTTGGGCAAAGGGTGAATTTTTTTATTTTGCCATAATTCGGTTGTTTATTTTATACAAATATGCTATAATAATTCCGTATTAATTGACACTATTGTTTAATTTTGTCGAAATAAGCTTGATTAGAATAGAAATTTTACGAAAGGGGATTTCACTTTTGAAACAATATGACGCTAAAAAAATTCTTAATATTGCCCTCGCAGGACACAGCGGCAGCGGCAAAACCTCGGTTGCGGAGTCAATACTCTATCTCTCAAAGATGAGCGAAAGACTCGGTAAGGTTGCAGACGGCAACACAGTCCTTGATTTTGACAGCGAGGAGATCAAAAGACAGACTTCAATTATGACGGCGGTTGCACCGATTGAATGGAAAAATACAAAAATCAACCTAATCGACACCCCCGGTCTTTTTGATTTTGCAGGCGGTGTTGCAGAGGGCATGAGAGCGGCTGACACAGCGCTCGTCGTTGTTTCGGGCAAGGACGGTGTCTGTGTAGGTACCGAAAAAGCAGTTGAGGCGGCAACAAAGGCAGGGCTTACAAAGGTGTTCTTTGTAAACGGTCTTTGCGACGAAAGTGCCCGTTTCTATCGTGTATTCGAGAGCTTGAAGGCTACATTCGGTCCGTCTGTTTGTCCTGTTGTTGTTCCGTACATTGTTGACGGTCAGGCAAACACTTATGTTAATTTGTTTGATTACAAGGCTTATGAGTACGGCACAGACGGCAGTGTAAAACAGACTGCGCTTCCTGATATGGGCGACAGGCTTGAGGGCTTGCGTGAGGCTATCAAGGAGGCTGTTGCCGAAACGAGCGAGGAACTTCTTGACAAGTTTATTATGGGTGAGGAGTTTACTCCCGAAGAAATCATTCTCGGTGTAAGTCAGGGTGTTAAGGACGGCACAATCTGCCCCGTATTCTGTGGTGACGCTCACAATACATTCGCAATTGATCAGCTTTTAAACAGCCTTACATGGCTTGCTCCGTCAGCGGCTGACAAGAGCGGTGAAATCGGTGTTGACCTTGACGGTGAACCCGTTGATGTTTCGGTTAATGACGGCGGTGCGGCTGCCGCAATCGTATTCAAGACGGTTGCAGACCCGTTCATCGGCAGACTTTCATATGTAAAGGTTGTTTCGGGCAAGGTAAGCTCGGACGCTCCTCTCATCAATATGCGTACAGGCGCACAGGAGAGAATTACAAAGGTGCTTTCCGTAAGCGGTAAAAAGCAGTCGGATGTTCCGTACATCGGTGCAGGCGACATCGGCGCAATCCCGAAGCTTGCATCAACAAAGACAGGCGACACACTCTGTTCGCCTCTCAGAAAGGTTGTTCTTGACGGAATCGACTATCCGTCATCATCATATACAATGGCTGTGTATCCCGCAAAGAAGGGTGACGAGGATAAGGTTGCTCAGGGCATTGCAAAGCTTGCAGACGAAGATCCGACAATCAAGCTCGTTTCAAACCACGAAACCCATGAAATGTTAATTTCGGGACTCGGCGAACAGCATCTTGATGTTGTAATTTCAAGACTTAAAACAAAATATAATGTTGACGCAGTCCTCAAAAAGCCAAAGATTGCATACAGAGAAACTATCCGCAAAAAGGTTTCCGCACAGGGCAGATATAAAAAGCAGTCAGGTGGTCACGGTCAGTTCGGTGATGTGTGGATTGAATTTGAGCCGTGTGATTCGGACGGTCTTGTATTTGCCGAAAGAGTTGTCGGCGGTGCAGTTCCGAAAAATTTCTTCCCTGCTGTTGAAAAGGGACTTCAGGATTCAATCAAGAAGGGTGTTCTTGCAGGCTATCCGATGGTAGGCATCAAGGCTACTCTTTATGACGGTTCATATCATCCCGTTGATTCCTCCGAGATGTCATTCAAGACAGCGGCTTCTCTGGCTTATAAGAACGGTATTCCGAATGCTTCTCCCACGCTTCTTGAGCCAATCGGAAGCCTTAAAGCCAATGTTCCGGATGCAAATATGGGCGATGTAATGGGCGAGGTCAACAAGCGCAGAGGTCGTGTACTCGGTATGCAGCCGGGTGAGAACGGAACGCAGATTGTTGAGGCGGAAGTTCCTATGGCAGAAATGGATGACTTTGCAACCTACATTCGCCAGGTAACACAGGGCAGAGGATCATTTGAATTTGCGTTTGTCCGCTATGAGGATACTCCTGCAAATGTTGCTCAAAAAATTATTGAGAAAGCCAAGGCCGACTCTCAGGAATAATTAAATATAGGTAATTAATGGGCTGTTGCAAATAATGTGACAGCCCTATTTTGTTTAAGGCTCAATGTCAATAGGGGTAATTCGATAAAAACAGAGGCATTTCCCCTTGAAAAATAGGGGTATTGAGTCTGCATAAACCTTGATTTGCAATAGAGTTTGTAAAGGTTAATAGACGAGTTATATGTATCTATTAACTTTGTAAAATGGAAGTTATTGCTAATATCATTACAGGTTTATATTATACGCACATTACAGATGTTTCTTATACCAAGAAATAACATCATTACGATTTGATGCAAACCACTGTGTCGTAAAATAAATATTCTTACCCTGATAAACAATTGGCTCTTTTCGATAACGTATAATATTACTGTTGCCACGATTATCCTCTCGATGATCCGCTAAGATAGGGTAAACAGTTCTACTGAATAACTGTTTTGAATACTCTTTTTCTTTTAATTTTTCTATTTCTTCATCCGTAATATTCCCAAGTTCAAACACCTTTTTGAATAGTTCAAAGGCTAACGAACCAACCTTAAGTACTCCATATGTACTTTCATCGTTGATGTTAAACACACCAACATAATTGTTTTTTTCATTTTCATCAAAAGGAAATCCATTAATATCTACCCATTCTTTTTGCCCTCTTGCATTTCTGCCAAGAATAAGCGAGGCCGCTAGTGAAATGCTATCAAATTCATAATCATTTTGAAACACTCCATTAATAATGGTTCCATCTGAGCAGAGTTTCTCACGAAGTCGGTATGCATTAGGATAATTCACTTCAAATTTTTCTACCGTAGTGTCAGATATTTTACTTCCTGCTTTGACTACAAAACCATTCTCAACTGCATAACCTGTTGAATTTGCTCCACGCTTATTTGTAATATAGAAAAGTGTTTCATCATCTAATGTAGTTTTTTTATCTACCTCATCGACATAATCAAGTTCCCAGCACTCTTCAAATTTTTCCAAAAGTTCCTTTTGCCTATTTTTAACAATTGACGGTGTCCATGTGTTTTCACTTATAACTTGAGTTGTTAATGGATATGTTGTTGTTCCGTTCTTGCCTTTGAAATATATATCCTTCTTTTTATCAAAATTGAAATTTTGAGCTTCTGAATTTTTCTTTCGAGTTAATGGTACAAGATTCGCAATTCTGTGTATCCAGGTTTCCCTTTCTTCTATGTTAGGCCACCAATCTTCCCATTCGGATCCAGTTGTCACTGTTTGAGGTAAGACATGCTCAATAGTTAATATATTAGGCTCAAAATCAAATTTAGTTGCCCCATCACTAACAAAAGAATTCAGTCGGAGAATAACAAAGTTTCTTCTTATAGCTGTTAATTTATATATTTCCCCATCCAATACATTAGCAAATTCTTTCTTTTCTTCATTTGAAAGTTCTACTGATAATAACGGGTCATTTATATTATGATCTGGATTCATTTCCATTTCTTCAAGAATCGTTTTATATCGCTCTATTCTGTGATTAATATCTTTGGCTGTTATATGAAGATAAGATGCAAGCCTTTCAAGCTTTCTTACAAACCATAATACATAATCTGGTTCGTTTTTATGTTCTGCCATAAATTTTATTGCAGAAGGCATCCAATCCGAATTATCAATTTTATTAAGCCAAAACAAATATTGGTTAATATCTTCTGTGTTTTTTATTGCAACATATTTTCTGTTAACCAAAATGGTATATGCTTCAGAATACGGTTCCAAAATATCATTAATTAATTGTTTTGGCGTTGTTTTTGATAATACAGATTCCTTAAATTCTTCAAGTAAACTCTTTTTTGCTTTTGACTTTGCAAAAATCATCCTTGTATGTGTAAACACATCATTAAAACCAGAACGAGATGTTTGAACTTCTAAATCTTCCCACTTATCAGTATAATATTGCTGTTCCTTTTGAGGAATCTGTCCGATAACATCGGATTTGATGATGTCTATAGGCATCAAGTTTAATCCTCGACTATTCATAACAGAAAACACACGAAATGCAGATTGCTGGCTTGGTGTGTAAACAGCAACAAGATAACATCTTGTCACTAGAAATTTGCAAAAATCTTTAATTTTATCTTCGTCTCCGTTGAATGTGTCATCCATCTTTTTAATTATCAATGCACAATTAGATCTGATATGTTGCTGTGATTCATTTGGTAAATTTTCTGGGTCCAGAGAAATCAAATCAGACAAATTGACATTTTGAATATATTTATTGAAAAACTCCTGATCTTTTTGACGCAAATGAAGTCTTGGAAGAGGAGCCAAGTCTTCCAAATAATTTCCCGATTCTCTAAGATATTTTTTGCAGTTGCTTTGATTCTCTCCTGTGAGATATGATGCAATGACTGCAATAAGTATTGTTAATGTTGTAAGTCGCTGTTGTCCATCTATAACATCTGCTTTAGGCTTATCTTCATCTTTAATTAACACGATACTTCCAAGAAAATAATTGTCAACTTTTTCGGTTTGATAAAAATCTAACAAGTCATCAAACAAAGTTTCAGTTTCTTCTTCAGTCCAAGCATATGGTCTTTGATATGCAGGAATATAATAGTTGAATTCCTTACTAAAGATTTTACTCAATTGATATTCTTTTCCGGTAATCTTGTTTCCCATAACAATTTCTCCTTATAAAATTTGGTCAATGCTTATTTTATCTCAACAAATGTAAGTCCTAAATCGTACTCAAAGGTCTCTATTTTGTGATTTGTCAATTTATCTAAATATAATACAATTTATTATAACACAAACAAATTCAAACTACTAGTACCACCAAGCGAAATTTGCTATTCTAACGCAAAAAACGCCCTACAATTTCTGCAAGGCGTTTTTGTCTGCTATTTATACAGTTATCTTTTGAGATTGATGGTCATATCAGATTTGAATGGCAGATTGTAAAATGAAGATGAAACAATAAAAACGAATATTCATAGAAACGATTTCGTAGTAGAATTAAGTTACCACACAAAAATCCGAAAGGAAACCGTCGCTATGGATATACTTTATTTTCTGCTTTTACTTTCTTGTATTAAAAATACAAAATGTGCAAGTGCTTTTGCTTTTCTTGCCTAAATATCATTATTGTGATACAATTAGGCTATACTTATGTGAATGATGGGGATGGAAATTTATCGCAAAGGATGATGACAATGAAAAATCTTTTACAAAGAGCGAGAAAGACAATCAAAATCAAAAATATGCTTTTTCTCACAATTGCCGGAATTATCAATGCGTTTGGAATTACAATATTTCTTAATCCCGTGAACCTTTACGACAGCGGAATTTCAGGTACGGCTATGCTTGCCGCACAACTTACACCCGAAAGCCTGTCGCTTTCACTTTTTCTTATAATTTTTAACCTGCCGCTGTTTTTGTTCGGACTTAAAAAGCAGGGAAAGAAGTTTACATTTTACGCAATTTATACGGTTGCAGTTTATTCGTTCGTTTCATGGCTGATAACCGATGTTCTGCCCGTTGATGTCAGTATGGCGTCTCCGCTTGCGGGAACCGATTTGCTCCTTTGTGCCGTGTTCGGTGGTGTGATTTCGGGTATAGGCAGCGGTCTTGCAATCAAATTTGGTGGTGCAATGGACGGCATCGAGGTTATGGCAGTAATCTTTGCGAAGAAAATCGGTGTATCGGTTGGTTCATTCGTTATGGCATACAATATCGTACTTTATGTTGTATGCGGTTTCATTCTGCAAAGCTGGATTCTTCCGCTTTATTCGATTGTTACATATTTTGCCGCACTTAAAACGATTGACTTTATTGTTGAAGGTTTTGACAGGGCAAAGGCGGCAACGATTATTGCGTCTGTAAGCCGTTGTGATGAAATTTGTAACGCACTTTCGGAGGAATTTCAAAGCGGTGTTACCGTAATGCAGGCTCAGGGCGGATATTCAGGCAAGGACAAGGTGATGATTTACTTTGTTGTCAACCGTTTCCAGATTGGCAAGCTGAAGGAAATTGTGCGTGAAATCGACAAGAAAGCGTACATTTCAATTACGGAGGTTGCCGATGTTTTCAGCCGAAACGATTCGCTGTAAATAAATTTTAGTTGGTGTTTTATTTGACAAAATTACTTGTAAAGCTGTTCGTTAAAGACAGCGACAATTGCGATAATCCAAAGGTTAGAACTGCCTATGGCAACCTTTCGGGTGTTTGCGGAATAATTCTTAACCTGTTACTGTTCGGAGGAAAATTGTTTGCCGGAATTGTTTCGGCATCGGTTTCCGTCATTGCCGACGCCCTCAACAACCTTTCGGACGCAGGCAGTTCGGTTGTTACATTCCTCGGATTTAAGCTTGCAAGCCGTCCTGCCGACAGAGAGCATCCGTTCGGTCACGGTCGTTATGAGTATGTGGCAGGCTTGGGAATTTCCGTTGTAATCCTTTTAATGGGTGTTGAGCTTATAAAAAGTTCGATAGAAAAGATAATTACTCCCGAGGATAAAACGGCAATTTCAACGCTTTCACTCGCAATAATGATTGCGTCAATTTTCGTAAAATTATGGATGTACTTTTTTAATTCGGGATTGTCGAGAAAGATAAATTCAACCGCACTCAAGGCGGCGGCACTCGATTCTTTGACCGACTGCATTGCAACCTCGGTTGTAATAATAGGACTGCTTATTTCAGCCTCAACAGGAGTTCAGATTGACGGTTGGCTCGGCGTGTGTGTTTCGCTGTTCATACTTTTTACGGGTGTCAGCACATTCAGAGAAAGCCTTTCACCGCTTCTCGGCAAAGCTCCGGATGCCGAATTTGTTGATGAAATCAAGGAAACAGTGTTGAAAAATGATATGATTGTGGGTATCCACGATTTGATTATTCACGATTACGGTCCGGGCAGATGCTTTATTTCACTCCACGCAGAGGTACCGTGTGACGAGGATATCCTTGAAGCTCACGACGCAATTGACCTGACGGAAAAACAGCTTGAAAACAGGTACAACTGTTTTGCAACCATACATATGGATCCGATTGCCTCAAACGATGCGTTCACAAATGAACTTAAAATGAAGGTGGAGGAGGGCTTGTGTGAGCTTAATCCGGAGTATTCAATCCACGATTTCAGAATTGTAAAGGGCAGTACGCATACAAATGTTGTCTTTGATATGGTTATTCCGTATGGACTTGACCTTACAGAAAGACAGATTAAACAGAGTGCAATCGAGAAAATCAAGTCAATTGACGAAAAGCTTTATCCGATAATAAATGTTGAAAAATCCCTTTCTGATTAAAAGTTCATAATACAAAACGAGGTCATCGGTTTTTAGCTGATGACCTCGTTTTGTATATATTTTCGGATTTGTTGAAAATTGTGTGTTCGTGTGTAGTAGTCAGTTATACTGTTTATTGTCAAAACGATTTTACAATTGTTTCAATTGGCGGTTACTGACCGTTGCCGTATTACTGTTTTGCAAACTGACTGTTGTAAAGTTTGTTATAGAATCCGCCTTTGGCAAGCAACTCCTCGTGTGTGCCTTGTTCAATGATGTTGCCGTCCTTCATAACAAGGATAACATCGCTTTCCTTGATTGTTGAAAGTCTGTGGGCAACAACAAAGCTCGTCTTGCCCTTCATCATCTTGGCAAAAGCCTTTTGAACACGGATTTCGGTAAGGGTATCAATTGATGAAGTCGCCTCGTCAAGAATAAGAATTGACGGGTTTGTAAGCATCGCCCTTGCAATACACAAAAGCTGTTTCTGTCCCTGACTGAGATTACCGCCGTCCTCGCTGATTACGGTGTTGTAGCCGTCAGACATACGGCGGATGAATGAGTGCGCATATGCTGCCTTTGCAGCGGTAATAACTTCTTCTTCGGTTGCGTTTTCGTTGCCGTAACGCAGATTTTCCATAATCGTTCCGTTGAACAGCCAGCTGTCCTGAAGAACCATTCCGTAGCATTTTCTGAGGTTGTCACGGGTGATGTCCATAATGTCAACTCCGTCAATGCTGATTTTGCCACTGTCCGTGTCATAAAATCTCATAAGAAGATTGATGAATGTTGTCTTGCCGCAACCTGTCGGACCGACAATGGCAATGTGACTGCCGCTCTTGACATTAAGCGAAAAGTTTGTGATGAGCGGTTTTTCTTTTGTGTAGGAGAAGTTTACATTCTCAATCTTGACATTGCCTTCGCAATGCTCAAGCTCTTTTGTACTGTTGTCGGGAATTTCGTTATCTGCCTCAAGAACCTCAAAAACCCGTCCTGCCGCCGCAATGCCTGTCTGCAACTGCGTGAGTACGCCTGTAACCTCGTTAAACGGCTTTGTGTACTGATTTGCGTAGGTAAGGAAGCATGATAACTGTCCGACTGAAAGTGTGCCTGCAACGGCAAACAGAGCACCCATAATGCCTACTGCGGCATAAACCAATGCGTTTACGAATCTTGTTGACGGGTTGGCAAGTGCGCCTGCAAACTGCGCCTTGAATCCCACTTCAAGAAGTTCATCGTTGTACTTTTCAAATTCTTCAAAGGCTCTGTCCTCATATGAAAAAGCCTTTACAATTCTCTGATTGCCGATATGCTCTTCGACATATGACGAGATGTCACCGTTGAGTGCCTGTTGACGGGTAAAGCGGTTGTGTGTCATCTTGCCGATGAATGCCGCAACAAAGAGCGAAAGCGGTGTGAGAACAACAACCACAAGGGCGATTTTCCAGTTGATTGTCAGCATAAATACAAGGGTGCCGACAATGGTAACAATGCCCGAAAAAAGCTGTAGAAACATCTGTGTAAGACCGTCACCAACTGCGTCAACATCGTTGATTACTCGGCTGATAAGGTCGCCGTGAGGTGTTGTGTCAATGTAGGAGAGGGGAACTGTGTTGAATTTTTCAAAAACCTCTCTTCTGAGGTCACGAACAGTGCGGTAGCTGACAATGTTGGTAAAGTAGGTCATAATCCACTGGAAAAGTGCCACACCGCCGATGCCTACACCGATGTACACAAGAATCTGAATAACGCTTGCAAAGTCAACATTACCCTTGTCAATGATGTTGTCGATTGCGTTACCTGTGAGAACCGGAATATAGAGCGTGAGCGAAACGCTGATGATTGCGCTCACAAGAGCTAAAATCAGATAAAACGAATACGGCTTTATTTTTTTGAGTACCTTTTTTACAGAGGAGGATTGTTTTGCTGAATTTTTCATCTTTTGGCCTCCTCTTCATTAAGCTGTGAAAGACAGATTTCACGGTAGGTTTCGCAGCTTTCAAACAGTTCATCGTGCGGACCTTTGCCTACAAGTCTGCCGTCATCAAGCACAAGAATAAGGTCTGCGTTCTTGATTGTTGAGCAACGCTGTGTAACGATTATCACGGTCATATCCTTTGTGTTTTCACGCAAAGCCTTTCTGAGTGCCGCATCTGTTGCAAAGTCAAGAGCCGAAAAGCTGTCGTCAAGAATGAGAAGCTTCGGTGAGCCTGTGAGTGCTCTGGCAATGCAAAGTCGCTGACGCTGACCTCCGCTGAAGTTCTTTCCGCCCTGTTCAACAAAGCTGTCAAGCCCTTTGTTCAGCTTGCTTACAAACTCGTATGCCTGTGCAATTTTTAGAGCCTTTATAATATCCTCGTCAGTTGCATTTTCGTTTTGCCATTTCATATTGTCACGGATTGTTCCCTTGAAAAGAATTGACTGCTGAGGAACAATACCAATCTGTGAACGGAGCTGTAAGAACGGATAGTCCTTGACATTTCTGCCGTCAACGCTTACAGTACCCTGTGTTGCATCGTAAAAACGGGGGATAAGGTTGACAAGCGTACTTTTACCGCAACCCGTACCGCCGATAAGACCGACCGTCTGACCACGCTTGATTTTAAAGCTGATGTCCTCAAGCTCGTCATCACCCGTGCCGTATGTGAAGTTTACATTGTCAAATTCGATTTTCGGAGTGCTTTCACTCTCTGAAATTTCAATGTTCTCGGTAGTGCTTTCACACACACTCGGCTGAGTTTCAAACACTTCGTTAAGTCTTGCCGCACTTGCACTTGCCTTCGTGAGAAGTACAACAAGGTTTGCAACAACAATCATTGCAAGCAAAATCTGCGTCATATAGTTTACAAGGGCAATGATGTCACCCGAAAGCATTCCGTTGCCTGCGTTTACATTCTGAGCGCCAAACCAAATGATGAGAATAATTGCAGCATTGGTGATGATGTAGGTGACAGGGCTTAAAAGTGCCGAAAGAATGCTTACTCTGATCGAAGTTTTAGCCAAATCCTCGGTTGAATCGTCAATACGCTTTTTCTCATTTTTCTGCTTTGAAAAGGCTCTGATAACCCTGTTGCCCGAAAGATTTTCACGGCAGATAAGGCTGATTTTGTCGAGCTTTTTCTGCATTTTTTCAAAAATAGGAATACTCTTTGTCATAATGAGGTAAAGAGTAACGGCAATCAATATGGCCGCAATGAAGAAAATAATTGACATTTCAAGGTTGATTGTCATTGCCATAACCATTGAACCGATAACAATAAACGGTGCTCTGGTGAGCAGACGGATAGCCATTGCAACAGATTGCTGAACCTGATTGGTGTCATATGTGATTCGTGTTATAAGTGACGGAGTGCCGAGCTTGTCCAACTCTGCGTGAGAGAGTTTGTTGATGTGCAAAAACAAATCTCGGCGCAGTCTTGTTCCCACACCCTGAGATGCCTTTGATGCAAGATACTGACACACAAGTGCACTGCAAAGTCCTACAGTTGCAAGAATAACGAGCAGACCGCCCATTCTCCAAATGTATGCCGTGTCGCCGTTTCGCACACCGTTGTCGATGATTCCTGCCATAACAAGCGGAACGAGCAACTCCAAAATTGCCTCAAACAGCTTGCAAAGCGGACCGATGATACATTCCTTTTTGTAGTATGCAAGATATCTTCGTAGCTTAATCAAATTTTCCCCTTCTCTGCCATATAATTAACAATACATAAGTAATATTATTTTACACCGATTAACGATATTTTACAACTTAAATTTTGCGTTGCGGGAATTTGCGGCGGTCGCAAGGCTACCCCTACAGTTTTGTGCTAACACAAAAAAGCCACCGATAAAACATCGGTGGCTCTGTATATAATCAGTAAAATAAATTACTTAATAAGGCTTGTGCCGTCCATTTCTTCGGGCTGCTCAAGTCCCATAATTTGGAGCATTGTCGGAGCGATATCGGCAAGTCTGCCGCCCTCACGAAGCTCGCAGTCGTAGTTTACTACGCAGAAAGGAACAGGGTTTGTTGTGTGAGCAGTAAACGGTGAACCGTCCTCTGCAACCATCTTATCTGCATTGCCGTGGTCGGCTGTGATAAGAGCAACACCGCCCATTTCTTTGATTGCGTCAACAACCTTGCCAACGCAGGTGTCAACAGCCTCAACAGCCTTTACGGCTGCCTCGAATACGCCTGTGTGACCAACCATATCGCAGTTAGCGTAGTTGAGGATAATCATATCGTACTTACCGCTCTTGATTGCCGGAACGAGTTTGTCTGTAACCTCGTAAGCACTCATTTCAGGCTGGAGGTCATATGTTGCAACAGCAGGCGACTTAACAAGGATTCTGTCCTCGCCGGGATACTGCTTTTCAACACCGCCGTTGAAGAAGAATGTTACATGAGCATACTTTTCTGTTTCTGCAATTCTGAGCTGTGTCATACCCTTGTCGGATACATACTCGCCGAGTGTGTTCTTGAGAACCTCTGGCTTGAATGCAACTTCAACATTAGGCATTGTTGCATCATACTGAGTCATGCAAACAAAGTTTACGGGGAAGAAACCGTTCTTTCTCTCAAAGCCCTTAAAATCAGGGTCAACAAATGTTCTTGTAATCTCTCTTGCTCTGTCAGGACGGAAGTTGAAGAAGATGATGCTGTCGTTAGGCTTAACCTGAGCACCGCCCTCAATAACACAAGGAACAACAAATTCGTCTGTTACACCGTCATTGTAAGAGTTCTTAATTGCGCAAACAGGGCATTCTGCCTTGTTGCCCTCGCCATATACCATAGCGGCATATGCCTTTTCAACTCTGTCCCAGTTGTTATCTCTGTCCATTGCGTAGTATCTGCCCTCAACTGTGGCAACCTTGCCTATGCCGATTTCTTTGAGCTTGTCAAGAAGCTTGTCAGCATATTCAGCGGCACTTGAAGGCGGAACATCACGACCGTCAAGGAATGCGTGAATGTAAACATCTTTAAGACCCTTTTTCTTAGCAAGTTCAAGAATACCGTAGAGATGCTCAATGTGGCTGTGAACACCGCCGTCTGAGAGAAGTCCCATAAGGTGAAGTGCCGTGCCGTTCTTGAGAGCCTTGTCCATTGCATCAACAATAGCCTCGTTATCTTTGAGCTTGTCCTCATTGATAGTCTTTGTAATTCTTGTGAGTTCCTGATAAACGATTCTGCCGGCACCCATATTTGTGTGACCGACCTCAGAGTTACCCATCTGACCGTCAGGAAGACCTACATCCATACCAGACGCACCAATCTGTGTGAGCGGATTAGATGCAAAAAGCTTGTCAATGTTTGGCTTTTTAGCAGCCTTGATAGCGTTGCCTTTTTCGGGAGCAATACCAAAGCCGTCAAGAATCATTAAAATTACCGGTTTTTTCATTTTGCGTGTCCTTTCCATAAAGCATACACAATCTTGTTATGCAAAAAACAAAATCCAAAAGCCGATTACAGACTTTTGTGCCGTGCCCAAAAGGACACGGCATTGTGTTTGAATATACTGTTTAAATTACTTGCTTGCAGCCTTTACGATTGCGGCAAACTTCTCGGCAACGAGTGATGCACCGCCGATAAGACCACCGTCAACATTTGTCTTTGAGAGAAGCTCGTCAGCATTGCCGTCATTCATTGAACCGCCGTACTGAATTGTAACAGCGTCAGCAGCAGCCTGATTGTAAAGCTTAGCGATTGTAGCACGGATGAATGCACAAACCTCTTCAGCCTGATCGGCTGTTGCAGTTTTGCCTGTGCCGATAGCCCATACAGGCTCATAAGCGATAACAACATTCTTGAGTTCTTCTTCTGTTACATTGAAGAGGTCAAGCTTAATCTGTCTTGCGATAACTTCTTCTGTGATGTCGCACTCACGCTCCCAGAGGAGTTCGCCGACACAAACGATTGGCTTAAGACCTGCGGCAAGAGCAGCCTTTGTTCTCTTGTTTACAGTTTCGTCTGTTTCACCAAAATACTGTCTTCTCTCGCTGTGACCGAGAACTACATATTCAACGCCCATTTCCTTGAGCATACCTGTTGAGATTTCGCCAGTGAAAGCACCGCTTTCAGCCCAGTGACAGTTTTCTGCACCGATTTTAACATTTGTGCCTTCTGTAGCCTCAAGTGCTGTTGCAAGGTCAACATAAGGAACACAAGCGATTACTTCACAACCGGCATCTTTTACGAGGGGAGTAATAGCGTTGAGAAGCTCTTTAGCTTCCTTTGGAGTTTTGTTCATTTTCCAGTTGCCGGCGATAATTGCCTTTCTCTTTGACTTATCCATGATAATTTTCCTTTCAGAATATGTTTTTATATAATAAAGTAACAGGGTTAAATCAGTAAGGGCGGAAAAATCCGCCCTTTTATTTGATTAAATTATTTGTCAGCGATTGCTGCGATACCCGGAAGAACCTTGCCCTCGAGGTATTCAAGAGATGCGCCGCCGCCTGTTGAGATGTGGCTCATCTTATCAGCAAAACCAAGCTGAATAACAGCAGCTGCGCTGTCGCCGCCGCCGATGATTGTTGTTGCGTCTGTGTCGGCAAGAGCCTTAGCAACAGCAATTGTACCCTTTGCAAGAGTCGGGTTCTCAAATACGCCCATAGGACCGTTCCAAACAACAGTCTTTGCGCTCTTTACAGCGTCGGCAAAGAGTTCCTGTGTCTTTGTGCCGATGTCAAGACCTTCCATGTCAGCAGGAATCTTGTCTGAATCAACAACCTTAACTTCGATTTCAGCGTCGATAGGATCAGGGAAGCCTGCAGCGATTGTTGTGTCGATTGGGAGAAGGAGCTTCTTGCCGAGCTTTTCAGCCTTAGCCATCATTTCCTTACAGTAGTCAATCTTTGTATCGTCAACGAGTGAAAGACCGACTTCCTTGCCCTGAGCCTTGAGGAATGTGTAAGCCATACCGCCGCCGATGATGAGTGTGTCGCACTTTTCGAGGAGGTTTGAAATAACATTGAGCTTGTCAGCAACCTTAGCACCGCCGAGGATTGCAACGAACGGACGAACAGGAGTTTCAACGGCATTGCCGAGGTAGTTAATTTCCTTCTGCATGAGGTAACCTACTGCTGTGTCCTTGATGTGGTCTGTAACACCTACTGTTGAGCAGTGTGCACGGTGAGCCGAACCGAATGCATCCATTACGAATACATCAGCGAGTGAAGCAAGTTCTGATGAGAACGGCTCAAGATTCTTTGTTTCTTCTTTTCTGAAACGAGTGTTCTGGAGAAGAACAACATCGCCGTCTTTCATTTCTGCAACAGCCTTTTTAGCATTTTCGCCTACAACCTCGTCATCGTTAGCGAAAACAACATCCTGACCGAGGAGTTCTGAAAGTCTTACTGCTACAGGAGCGAGTGAGAACTTCTCTTCGGGACCGTTCTTCGGCTTGCCGAGATGTGAGCAAAGGATAACCTTGCCGCCGTCAGCGATAAGCTTCTTGATTGTAGGAAGAGCTGCTGTAATTCTGTTGTCGTTTGTGATTACGCCGTCCTTGAGCGGTACATTGAAGTCACAACGAACAAGTACTTTTTTACCTTTTACATTGATGTCATCAACAGATACTTTGTTGAGCTGCATAATATACATTCCTTTCGTGTAAGAAGAAATTTGTAAAAATTTAGTATTTTTACAGTCACCATTATTATATATCAAAAACCCCTTTTTATCAATAGAAAACTTTAAAAAATTCGCCTGTCGGGGTATTTTTTGCACTGTCTTTACAAATACTGATTTTAAGGAAGTTTATGAATATTATTTTTGTTCTTATGTCATATTGTTGAGGTCGCTCCACTTGTGGTTGTGAAGCTCGCCCTTGTTCTGTAGAGCAGGATAACCCCATTGCCTTAAAACTTCATAAGCCGCAATTGCAACCGAGTTTGAAAGATTAAGACTTCTTGCCTCGTCAATCATAGGCAGTCTTAAAGTATCATCGGGATGCTGCATTAAAAGCTCCTCGGGCAAGCCTTTTGTTTCTTTGCCAAAAAGAAGATAGCAGTTGTCGGGATATTCAACATCGCTGTGGCGGTGAGTTCCTTTTGTTGAAAAGAAAAAGTATTTTCCGCCTTTTGTTTTTTCAAAAAAATCGTCAATGTTCTCATAATATGTGATGTCAAGCAAGTGCCAGTAGTCAAGTCCCGCTCTTTTGAGTTTTTTATCGTCGGGTTCAAAGCCCATAGGCTTGACAAGATGAAGTCTTGTTCCCGTTGCGGCACAGGTTCGTGCCACATTGCCCGTGTTCTGCGGAATTTCGGGTTCAACAAGCACAAGGTTGAGAGTTGCCAAAAGTTATCACTCCAATTTTTATTATTCCATTCTTTTTCTGTTTAAATACATTTTAAATCGTAAACAATAATAATGCAAGTTTTTTTGACAAAGCCGTGTGACAAAGATGAAAAAACACACATTTTGTCAATGAATTTGCAAGATGGGGAGGTGTGATTATGAATACAAGTCCAATGATGAATGTGATGAAAGGCGTTGCAATAGGAATGACGGCAGGCGTCTGCATGGGTATTGTCGGCAAAAATATGGTAGACAGCAACCCAAAACTCAAGAAAAAGGCAAACAAAGCCTTTAAGACAATGGAGTCAGTCCTCGACACCGCACAGTATATGTTCAGATAAAATCATATTCATCATAAACAACCCCCCGACTCAAACGAATCGGGGGGTTAAATAATCAATATTTAATTAAATCAGCTTGTGTAGCCGAGGGGGTCCATTTTTTCGCCGTTGAGGCGGATTTCAAAATGGAGGTGAGGGCCTGTTGAGTTGCCTGTTGAACCGACATAACCGATGAGGTCGCCCTGATTTACATACTGACCTGTTACTGCAACAAGTGAACTGCAATGACCGTAAAGTGTTGTGTAGCCACTGCCGTGGTCAATGATAACATAGTTGCCGTAGCCACTGTTGTCACCGCCCGAGAATGTTACGGTACCGCTTGCGGATGCATAAATAGGCTGTCCGTAAACACCACCGTCTGAAATGTCAAGTCCGCCGTGAAGTCTGCCCCAGCGTGTGCCGAAGGTACTTGTCAATGTATGTGTGTAGGGGAGTGGCCATGCAAACATACCCGATGAACCTGTTGTGTAGCTTGAAGATGAATTTGAACTTGATGAAGAACTGCTGTCTGATGAGGTTGACGATGAACCTGTGCTTGATGAAGTATCCTCAGCCTTGCCTTTTACAACAACTTCGTCAACTGCCTTTTTAATAGTTTTTGCGTCAGTCTGAACTGCATCGGTCTGAACACCGTCAACAAATGTAGTTCTTAACGTTACTTCTTCTTCACCATTAACGCCCTTTGTGGTAACTTTTTTGTATGAAGAAGACTTGTCCTCGTCATACTTTACCTTTGTGTCATAAGCCACATCTCTTGTGTAAACAATGTCTGTTGAAAGTGAGATTGAAAACTTGCCGTCTGCAAGTGCCATAACCTCGTCTGCGGTAATAAGGTCTGTACCGCTTGCGTTACCTGTTACAACCTCCACCGAATTTGCAAACTCGGTTGTTGTTTCGTCATCGTAATCTCTGCGGTAATCAACAAGAACCTGCTCGAGGTCTGCATTGAGCTGATCAATTTCTTCTGTCGCACCGATGAACTTGCCGTCAATATAAAGACTTGCGCATGACGGTGAAATTGCCTTGAGGTTTGCCGATGCCGATTCGCCGTCAATTTCAGTATTAGGAACAGCCTCGTCACTTGTTGCAACAAGTGCAGGGGTCTGTACACTGTTGTTATCTTTCATATCAAGTGCGCTTGCAACCGTTACACATGAAAGTGTGATTGCGCTGAAACAGGCTACTACTGCAAGCACAGCCTTTTTTCTGAGCAACTTCTGCGAACGGATTGCCGACGGTGCAAGGTGAGCATACTGCTTTCCGCTTTTGAACGAAAGTTCCGATACAATCTCTCCGGCACTCTTTGTTGTGCCGTTTCTTGATTCGTTGAATGCTTTGTCAATAGCTGATATCTGTGTTTTTGCTTTCTTTGACGAATTAACAGATTTGATTGTAACAGACTTTAAAGAACCCTTCCTGTTCTCAATTGCCTGTGCGAGTTTTGCAGCTGTGTTTTTTGACATTCTTACAACTGATTTTGCACAAAATGTTGTTGCTCTCTTTACAAAGCGAACAGTTTTCTGTGCTGTTGTAAGCTCACGCCTGCAAACTCTGCGTTTCTTTGTCGGAAGACTCTCGATTTCATTGAAACCTTCCAAACCAATGAACTTTGTCTCCAAAATAATTTCTCCTATCTCATTAACCGTTACATTTTTGTAACAAACACGATACCTTTATTATACCAAATAGTTACGAAATTGCAATATGAGAATTAAAAAATGTCATAATTAATAATAAGACAGGGGATAAGGTTACAAAAACAGGGTAAATCAAACAATAATTCCCTATATTAATTATACTGTAAGTTATCAACTGTGTAATCTTTTAACAAAGAGTAATATTTATTTAACTCTTTTAAAGCACCGTCAAGGTCGTGTTCAAGGTAGTTTCCGCACTCAATTGCAGTTGTTCCGGGGATTTCCCCCTTGTGCTCCGCACACTGCTTTATTGTGTCTTTTATAAGCTGTAATGCATCCTCATTTGACATATCACGAACGAGAAAATAAAAACCCGTTCTGCATCCCATAGGTCCAAAGTAGATTACATTGTCGGCAAATTTGCTGTTGCGGGCATATGTTGCAAAAAGGTGTTCAATTGTGTGCATAACGGGATTCGGAAGATACGGCGGTGTGTTTGGCTTTACAAAACGCATATCGTATGTTGTAATATCTCCGTCAATTCTTGAGATGTAAACACCCGGCATAAGTGTGTTGTGGTTGATTGTAAAGCTTGCTATCTTTTTCATATATATTATCCTTTCTTAATCGTAATCGGCTATGTTTGTGAAGCAGATGTTCATATCAACATCGCCCTCAATTCCGTCAACCTTGCCTGATGAAGAGTATTGCCACATAGAAAACTGATAATAGAATGTCGGAACATTTGCGTATTCGCAGTACCAGATGTCAAAATCTGCAAGCTGTGTGAGGTCATATTTGAAGTAAAGCTCCTTGCTCGGAGAATAGATAATCGGTGTGTAGCCAAGCTCCTTTACACGGTTGCAGAATGCCTTTGCACAGGCTGTAGCCTGAGCGGCGGAAACGCTGTCGGTTCTTGCGTCATCATCCTTGATGATTTCCCAGTCATATGCAACGGGAAAATCGATTGTTTCATCGCCGAGAAGTGTCTTTATATAGTCAGCCTCTTCAATTGCCTCATCGTTATTGACAGCCTGAGAGAAGAAATACACGCCGACTTTAAGTCCTGCCGCCTTAGCACCCTTTATATATGAAAGGGCGGAATCGTCCGAGTACATTTTTCCGTCAGAACCGTAGCCTCTGCCGCCGATGCGAACCATAACAAAATCAACACCCGATTTTTTAACCTTGTCCCAGTCAATCTTTCCGCTGTAGGAGGAAATGTCGATTCCTTCCATTGAAGCGGCCTTGCCGTTTTCACTGTAGTATTTGAAAGTGTCGTCAGAGGTGAAGTTATCATTGTTGAGTGTATTTTTCGGTACACCGTCAAGCTCGGTAATCCAGATTTCACCGAGAGTGCTGTCGTTTATATGTATTTTTTCGCCTGTTGTCTTGACGGTTGTGTCTGTGGCAACAGTTGCCGGGGTTGTACTGCCCGACTGCGAACTGCTTTCACCGTTGCTTGAGCAACCGCACAAAACCGAGGTAAGTGCAAGCATGGCAGCCGTTACGGCACAAATAGTTTTTTTCATTATTCTGCTCCTGACAAAAATTTTTTAACGCTGAAAAATGTCGATTATACGGACATTTTGCGTATCTGTTAGTCAGCATATCATAAAAAAGTGTTGATGTAAACAAAGAAACCGAAAATAAATATTGAAAATCTTGTGAAAATTAAGTATAATCTAAGGTACAAGTGTCCTTCATCAAACAGCGGAGGCATTTATTCGGAAATATAATGATAACAATGTTCCGCAAAAGGCAATAAAGGGCGGTGAGTGAAATTGAATGAAACAAAGGTGCACGGATACCGTCACAAAACAACGGAAGAACTCGTCAAGGCAATTGACGAATGTACCTCTCTCAGTCAGCTTTTCGCTCTCATTCAGCATGAGCATATCACCATTCAGATGCTCACAAGACCGGGTGCATCAAATCTTGCACCAAAAATTTTAAGCCCGAAAGAGATAACAGGCAACCGTGACACACCATTTGAAAGACTGCGAAAACAGGTTCGTGAATCTGTGCTTGAGGACGAAAGAAGGCTTAAACAGAGCAAGCTGATTGCCGAATGCGAACGCCTTTCAAGACTTAATAAAAATGACAAGATAAAGTAAGAGTAATTAGTGGAAGATTTTTGAAATTTTTTTACTAAATACTCTTTATTTTTTTGAAAAAAACATATATAATCTAATTATCAAATACGATTGGGGATGGAATATATGACATTCAAATTCAAACACACCTTGGCTGTAATTCTCGCAGTAGTTACCGTAGCTTGTTCTGTTGTCGGAACATTAGCTGTTTCTGCCGCAGAAACAGACTCTCAGCCTGCAACAGAGGCAACTGTTGCATCTGATGTAACAGATACGAGCGTTGAACCAACTCAGGCAACCGAGCCTTCACAGCCGGTAACGGAGCCGCCCGTAACTCCTACGGTTTCTCCGACTCAGCCGGTTAAGCCGAATGTGGGCGCAATCAAGAATCTCAAAAGAACGCAATATACAACAAATTCGCTTTCGTTCAAGTGGGATAAAGTAAGCGGTGCAACAGGCTATGTAATCTACTACCGCAACAATGACGCACACAAGAATTTTTCAAGATTTACATATGTAAAGTCAAATGCCTGTACACTCAAAAAGATTAGAACAGCAACCTGGTATGATGTAAAGGTTGCCGCCTATGTTGAGCATGACGGTGTAAAGTATGAGGGTAAGAGTCAGACCTACAGAACAGCTACTCTCCCGAATGCCGTTAGCGTTTCACTCAAGGAGTCGGGTGCTGCAATTACACTTTCGTGGTCAAAGAACTCACAGGCAACAGGCTACAAAATCTACCGTATGAGCAGGAACACAAACGGAAAATATGTTCTTTATAAGACAATCACTTCAAATTCCACAACTTCTTTCAGAGATAAGGGAGTTATGAACGGCAGAGCGTATTACTATCAGATTAGGGCTTACCGTGCAATCAAAAAGAACACTTACTATTCGTCACCGTCAACAATAAGATGTGTGGCAGGTCTTAATGCCGTTAATTTCAAGACAGATACAAGACTTTCAAGAGTAAATCTCACATGGGGCAAGGCAATGACCACTCCGACAGCATATGAGATTTTCTATTCAACCTCAAAGAACGGAAAATATACAAAGCTTGGTGAAACAAAGAATACTTTCTACAACACCAAAAAGCTTACAGTCGGCAAGACCTATTACTTCCGTATTCGTGCTTACAAGTATTCAGGACCGAGCAGTAACCCGAAAAAGTACAAGTGCCTCGGCACATTCCAGACAAAGAGTGTAAAGATCAGCAAGAATGCCTACGGTGTTTCAGTCGGCGGCACATATGTTGAAATCAGTATCAATCAGCAGCATATGTGGTACTACAAGAACGGTAAGCTTGTTGTTGAAACAGATGTTGTAACCGGCAACTACGGTACAAACGATACGCCAAAGGGTGCATATTCAATTATTTACAAGGCATCTCCTGCAACACTTATGCTGAATTCCCATGTAACATTCTGGCTTCCGTTCACATCTGACGGTTGCGGAATCCATGACGCATCATGGCGTTCAAGCTGGGAATACGGCGGAACAAGGTACAAGGGTCACGGCTCACACGGCTGTGTAAACACACCGTACAACGCAGCTAAGAAAATCTATAACAACATTTCCTCGGGAACCCGTGTTGTTGTTTATTGATTTTAATTCGTAGCGAAAACTTGATAAAATAATTTAAGGCTGACAGATTTTTAATAACCTGTCAGCCTGATTTTATGCTGTAGCGGTTTAATAATAAATTTTGATTTTGATATAAATTAATATAATCTTTGTACCGAAAAAGTTATTCTTTGTTGATATTAGAGAACAAGATTTTGACTTGTTGACAAAATCTTGTTTTAATAATATAATAACTTTGCTGTATTAAGCAATGATATAAAGCAAACATGAGGAGAGTAAAAAATGAAAAGAATATTTATAGTTTCACTTTTGGCTTTGACGGTTGCGCTTGGTGCGGTTGCAACGGGTTGTTCGGGCGGTAACAATTCATCTTCAACCGACAAATCTTCAAGCAAGGTTGAGTCCGTGAATGATTCATCAGCTGATGATTCAAGTACTGCTGAAGTCGGAGATGCAGTTGACGGTGACTTCGTGTGGGATGAAAACAGTTGCATTGTCAATCTTTCAAAAGAAGCAGCAAAGAAGAGCGAAATCGTAATTCCAAAAAATTGTATTGATTTAAGAATTGATGATTGGGCAAGCGGCGAGGATAACTATTTTTCAGAAAACGATAACCTTGAAAGTGTTGTGTTTGAGTCTGAAAACATCAAAAATCTTCCTGACGGTTTGTTTGTATATGATAATAACCTGAAAACGGTTCAGCTTCCGAAAAACCTAAAGAGAATTTCAGAATTCTGTTTTAGCAATTGCGAGTCGCTTGAAACTATTGAAATTCCTGATAAGGTAACCGAAATCAAGGAATCTGCGTTCCAGTATTCAGGAATCAAGGAGATTAAACTTCCCGAATCAGTAACAACTGTCGGTGATTCTGTTTTTGCTTGGACAAAACTTGAAACACTCTATCTTCCGGAATCACTTACCTCAATAGAAAGTAGTTTCTTGACTTGTGTCGATTCTGATAAACTTACAATCTATGTTAAAAAGGGCTCATACGCAGATGAGCATTTTGCTGATTTTGCCGACAAATCAAATGTTGAAAAGGCATATTATTGATTTAATCTAAGTTATAATTAAAAAAACAGACTGACAGATTTTTAATAACCTGTCAGCCTGTTTTTTATATGTTTTTATATGAAAGTTATTGTTAATCAGTAGGGGCGTTCATCGGACGCCCGCCTTGATGAAATTATTTGTTTATTCACGTAAGTTTTGATG